>JABAOF010001472.1_pt5 | contig 16323 bp, 15 predicted proteins | sample 7062171 | NCBI WGS metagenome assembly JABAOF01 (sample SAMN14538628, study PRJNA623070) | marine sediment metagenome | biome: marine biome [ENVO:00000428]; feature: marine pelagic biome [ENVO:01000023]; material: deep marine sediment [ENVO:00002113] | place: India: Gulf of Khambhat ...
GGAATTAGAAACAGTAGGAACGCTATGGGAAAGGCTAGGGTTCTAAGTGTCCGTGTATTAAATATTATTAGAACTATTCCGGCTACGAAGAGAGGAAGAGAAGCTATGTGGTATTCGAGTGGATAGAATGTGTAGGATCCGTGCCAGTAGATTAGGATGGCTAGTAGGCAAAGCAATGCGCCGACAACTTCATGAAGATGAACAGTACCTGCGCGCACACGCATGGGTTTAGATTCTTTGAATGGTATGGTTGCTTTCAGCATTTTCCTCTTGCGGTAGATTAGGTAGGTGAAGAGGAAGGGTATGGCGAGTATGTGGCTCATTAACTCGCTTTTTATGGCTTCGTTGGCTATTGTGAGAAAGTCTTGATGGTAGATGACCAGAGTTGCAAATGCGATAATTGCGATCTTAATGGTCAAAGCTGCATTGCTGCTTACAGCTAGGACGTTGTTTTTCTTGTTTAGCATTCTATGTTTCCCCTTTGAAAGGTGTACCCAAAGGCAGTGAGACAAATCTTCTATTTCGTATTTAGTGAACGACGTGAAGCTTGTGTTTCCATTAAGTTGCGAGATGTTTTTCCTTGAGCTCTTTCAATGCTTTTTCGAAGAGGTCTATGGCACCCCATCCATGGGTTTTAGCCCACCCAGCTAGTTCGGTTAGTCCTTCCTGTAGGCTTGTTGTGGGTTTGAAATGGAGGAGTCTGTGCATTCTTTGTGTGTCTGCGTAGCAGTGTCTGATGTCGCCTTTGCGGTATTCGTTGGATATGTATGGTTTGAGGTTTGGTTTGTTGTAGAGTTTTGTTAGGGTTTCTGCTAGTTTGATGATTGTGATTGGTTTTCCTGTTCCGATGTTTATGGCTTTGTAGTTTGGGTTGTTGTGTTGGAGGGCGTTTAGGTTGGCTTGGGCTATGTCTTTTACGTGGATGAAGTCTCTTGTTTGGTTTCCGTCTTCGAAGATGTAGGGTGGTTTGTTGTTTAGTATGCGGCTTGTGAAGATGGCGCATGCGCCTGTGTATGGGTTGGATAGGGATTGGCGGGATCCGTAGACGTTGAAGTATCTTAGGGCGACTGTGGGTATGCCGTAGGTTTTTCCTGTTAGGAGGCACATTTCTTCTTGGTGTCGTTTGGATTGGGCGTAGATGGATGTTGGCATGAGAGGCTTGTTTTCGTCGGTTGGCAATGGTTTTAGAGTTGAGCCGCAGTTTGGGCATGTTTGGTTCCATCGTCGTTTCTTGAGTTGTTCTTCGGTGCGTAGGTCTGGGTAGGCTTCGGTTTGGCATTTTTCGCANNTCTTTTTTTGCTAGGATGTCGAGGAGGGTGGCGGTGGCTTTGGTGTTTGTGTTGATGTAGCGTTCGATTTGGTACATTGATTGGCCTACGCCGACTAGTGCAGCGAGGTGGATTATGGCGTCGACTTCTGAGATGATTTTGGTTAGGAAGTTGTGGTCTTGAATGTCGTGTTGAATGAAGGTTGCGTCTTTGTTTATGTAGTCTGGTTTGGTTTTTCCGTGGACTTGTGGTTCGAGGTTGTCTATGATGGTTGTTTGGTATCCGTGTTTTATGAGGAGGTCTACTGTGTGGGAGCCTATGAAGCCGGCTCCGCCTGTTACCAGTATTTTTTCTATGCGTTTGGCTTTCAAGGTTTCTCATCGACCTTGCAGGTTGTTTAATGGTTTTTTAGGGGTTTATATGTGGTCTGGGAATGTTGTTTTGTTTGGGATTGAATTTGGTGACTTTTTGTTGCTTTTTGTTATTTTTTGTTGCTTTTGGTTGTTGGTTGAAGGTTGTTACGTATGCTGGAGGTAAGTTATTTGTTTACTCTAGGTTCGCGTGCAGTGCATGTTTTTAAGTCCAGTCCGTGGGAGCCAACTAGAATGCAAACATGGGCGCTCTTCGCCTAGACCAAGAGGCTTAGTACATAAATTGTATTACTAAAGGTATCTCTCAAAGTCGTGGAAGGTTTTAAATTTTTTCGTGAAGAATAGAATACTGATACTCTTTTTGATCATAAATTTCATCACGTAATCGTCTGTAACTGTTCTCACATGAGTCTGCACTTTAGATCTTTCTTTCAAAATGACCCTGAGATTCTTCAAAACCCACAACATAGCTTTGATTATGACCCAAACTCTGTTTATGTCCCTTTCTAACGCGAATTTACAAGCTGCAATGAATTCAAGAGTTAACCGAGGAATGGAGATCTTAATTAGATTGCGTATGCTATAATTCTTCAACAGCATCATGAAATCGTTTCTATGAAGCAGATACCAACTCGCGTAAGGCTTTCTCTTAAAAGTCGCGCCTCCCTTGTGAAAAACTTTGGCAGAAGGAACAAAAACCACCCTGTAGCCGCTTAAGTGGAATCGCCAACATAAGTCCGTCTCCTCATGGTATATAAAAAAATTCTCATCCAATAGACCTGTTTTATCTAATGCACGACGTTTAATTAAAATTGCAACACCACCTGCCCAAAAAATATTGCAAGAGTCATTGTATTGCCCGTGATCTTCCTCGACAAAATCAAAGACTCGGCCACGGGCAAATGGGTAACCGTAGATGTCGATGAAGCCTCCAGCTGCACCAGCGTATTCAAACATTTTTCGATCATAAAAATCAAGAATCTTTGGTTGGCAAGCAGCTATTAACGGATCTGACTCGGCAACCTGGACCAGTTCACTAACCCAGTTTGGATCCACCTCAGTATCATTGTTTAGTAGGATTATATAGTCTCCCCTCGTGACCCTAATACCGATATTATTTGCTTTAGCAAAGCCTAAGTTTTTGTTGTTCCTTATTATTTTCACGCTTGGATAGCTCTTAGCGACGTACTCCACGCTGCCGTCAGTAGAACCATTATCAACCAAGATTACTTCCAAGTTTGGATAAGTTGTCATTGAAACAGATTTTAGACAAGTATCTAAATGTTTTAGACCGTTAAGATTAAGGATTATGATACTTACAAGCGGCGATTGACTTTCTTCACTAGGCCTTTCCAATAGCGGTAACCTCGTATTAAGAATTAAGACCGTCATTCAAATGTCAGCTATGGAAAAAAACTCAAATGAGTTTATTGATTGGATTCCTCAACGCCATTTGCGGCTCTGAATGTCCCATTTCCATATTTTTGCCCTCAGCCTCAAGAGCTCGAGGAGCATACTTGGGCCATCTCTAAGTAGATTAAACTTAGATCTTCTGCCATAGGGTTCCTTCCACGTCACGGGAAGCTCGGTTATCGAGAAGCCTTTCTTTTTGGCTTTGACAATTAGCTCAGTGTCGAAGATGAAACCATCAGATTCCATATCTTTGAGTAAGTATTCAAAGACTTTGCGGCGAAAGGCTTTAAACCCGCATTGGTGGTCACGGATCCCGCTCCGGAATAGGAGCCTTACGAGGAGATTGTAGGTCTTGCTGGTTACCGTTCTCAAAAGGGTTCTAGATAGGGAGGATCCTTTAGAGTATCTTGAACCTATCGCACCATCATACTCCCCTTCAATCAGTGAAACAAGTTTCGAGAGGTGGATAAGGCTAGTTGCCAAGTCTGCATCCATCAATATTACTATCTCTCCACCCGAGGCTTTCAACGCCCTCCTTAGCGCTTGTCCCTTCCCAAGCCTCCCATCTGCATGAGAATGAATTATTCTTGAATTCTCACGAACCAGATCTGCGGCTATTCTATCAGTTCCATCCACACTTCCGTCCTCAGCTATGACTATCTCATAGGACTTTGTCATCAACTCAACAGCCTCCTCTATGAAGTGTATGCTCTCTCTGAGAAAAGGAGCTTCATTATAGGCTGGTATTACAAGCGAGAGTTTTGGTTTATTTCTCATCGAAATCCTGTCCATCAACTTGGCGCGAGGACGCAATGTTTGTGTGGCTCCCTAGAAAGCAGTGTGTCTGGCATCTTGATATAGGGCTTATTTCACCGATTGGTATATTCTGAAGTGCTGATTATGCGTGCGTCATATGTATCTGTGTTCGACATATATCCAAGTACGATATATTCCCAGAACTGAAAGTATGCATGCATGCCAAAATGGGTAAAGTTTGCTCCTCATTGTAAGTAGGAATTATCACCGACAACGCTTCAATGTTATCAGTTTTCATCTCGGCCACCTTTAACAGACCCCAGCTCTGCGTGCGCACATTCACAGATATTTCTCCTTCTTTTTCTCGTAATTCCAGAGCAAAGCTAACGATACGGCTGAGAGCGTAACTCCTATAGTCCAGAAAGTAAATGCCAGATTCCATCCGCCGATAGTTGTTAGATACGCGGTTGTGATACCAGTAATGGTTGCGCCTACATAGCCCATCATGTCTATGAATCCGGTAACTGAAGCTGTTCCTTTTCTTGTGCCTAGCAACATTGGAAGTCTCGTAACAGTCAATACGTGTGGAGCATAGACAAAGAATCCTATTCCACCTAGGAATGCTAGTGCGAGAGTCCCGCTTTCAAGTGTTGGATAGACAAGCATTAGACCAGCTAGAATCGCTAGGAAGACGAAGCCTATCCTTGTTATCTTATTGTATTTCTGTTCCAGCAGTCCTATCGTTAAGCCTCCTAGAGAGCCAGCCAATGGAAACACTAGGGCTTTCAAGGCGACACTTGTAATGTTAGGGTCAAGCTCGAATAGAAATGTTGGTGCCCATGTTAAGAATCCGTAGCGGATTATGTTCAAGAAGAACAATGCGAAAGCTCCAGCCCATACCTTCCAGTCGATGCATCTTTCTAGAGTCCACTTGAAACCTAAGTGTGTATCACAATCCTCTTCATAGTGTTCTATCGTCTCTAAGCCAGTTTCTTCTGGGGTTTGTTTACCCTTCAATGTCCAATGTATTCCGCTTATAGCAAACAATATTGCTGGAATGATGAAGCCCCATGTCCATCCGAGTAAGACGGCATAACCGGCTAATAGCCATGAGAACACATTGCCTATCTGGTAGCTGGTTCCTAGGATTCCGCTTACTTTGCCTCGTTCTTCTGGATGATGCCAGTTAGCAACTATTTTGACCGAAGAGCTCCAACCCATGCTCTGGAAGAATCCGTTGATAGTCCAGAGTATAAACATCAGCAACGGTACGGGTGTGAAAGCCATTAGGAAATTCATTGCCGCCGAGCCGAACATGCCAATGCTTAGAAGTTTTTTGGCATACTTGTCAGCTAGTTGCCCGTTGATGAATTGACCAATAGCATAAGCCGCCAGTAGACCGGATGAAATCAAGCCGATGTCAATCATTGAGAAATCTAATAGAAGCATTAACAACGGAGCAATTACCGCGAAGTTAACTCTACATAAGTAGAATGTTGCATAGGTTATCCATTGCCTTGCCACAACAGATGGGTTCATTTTGCTTTTTTCATCCCAGTACCTTTTAATTACCTACGCGCGCGCATTACTTGTCTTTGCCCACATTTTCCTTGCCACTTGGAGATCTTGTGATGTATCGATTTCGAACCATCGACCGTTAATTTCGACAGGATAAATAGGGTAACCTCTGTGAATCAGTTCTTGAAGCATATCCGTTAGGTATGCTTTTTCGATCGAGACAGCGTCATGAAATCTATGGAACTGTTTGTAACCGCACCATGGGCTATTGAGCAATCTTTTGTAGTTTCTGATCAAAATCTCGGCACCTTTTTCCGTAAATTTAGCCAATCCAATAAATTCGCCTAAGGTTCCTTCAGGATTCATGAATTTTGAGATTTTCACTATTTTGCCATTTTCTACAAACACTAGTTCTGCCTCATCCACTGGGTGTAGTGTTCGGCTTTCGTACCTTTGGGCCCAGTTTTTGTCAACGATTAGAGTTATATCACCGCTGCTCTGCACAAGTTTTCGCACAATGTCTGCAGTGTATATGATATCCGAATAGGAGAATAGAAATCCATCTTTCATTTCGCTCTCAGCGTAGAATAATGAGGTCAAGATGTTAGTTTCTAGATATTTCGGATTGTAGTAATACTTTACGTTTGGATAGTTGATTGCCTCTCTCTTGTATCCTTTCACTACCACAATATCGTCAACGCCGTTAGCCCTAAGTGCTTCCATTATTATTTGCAGGATGGTTTTATCTCCTATTTTCAACATACACTTGGGCACATCATTGGTGATAGGCCTAAGACGATTGCTTGGGCCTGCTGCGACAATTATAGCTTTCATTTTTTTACTCCCGAAATGTTATTTTGTTACACTGAGGTTGAAATAGCTTATTCCAGTTCTTGATACGTGCTCACGACGGTGTAGTAAGTATACAAATTATGTTGAGCAAGTCTACAATCTTAACTTGCTGCGCGCGTGGAATAGTATAACATTGCAACAGCGCGTATGTTTAATGTAAAAGAGAAAACTACCAACGGAATGAACATGAGGTTCAGGAACACACAGATTGTCAAAAGCATTCCAGTTTTGAAGATTTCGGCAAACGGAAAATCGTTTGGAAATACAATATTCATACATAACCAACCTTTCGGGGACGCGTATTCTGATTCATTCTTCCATCTAATACGAAGACTGTGTATAGAATCAAATGAACCTTTAAACGCAAAAACAACAACGATAGTAAATAGCATCCCAGCAATTGTTAGTAGACCACTCATGAATAGCAATTCAACTGGAATCTTTATTAGAAGAGTCCCTATTTGGAAGATGCCTTCTGACCTTAGAAGACCTAAAATTATTCCAGTTATTATGAGAATATGACCTAGATAGTCTACGATGACATCTAATGTTTCACCTATTTTCGTGGACATTTTTCTGATACGTGCAATTTTTCCATCAACATAATCCATAACAATAAACAAGTGAAACAGAATTAATGCTATGATGTTACCAAAATAATTATTTAATGTGAAGAGATACGTTGATAGTGGAATTAAGAGAAGAAGTCGAAGAACCGTTACTTGGTTAGGTGTCGCGTTCATTTTCATGAAGATAGATGTACCAACTTCAAGTGCTTTTTGGAATACAATGTCATAGATTCGATGTAATGGACCTCTCATTTGGAAAGTCTCCTTTACCGCTTCTTAAAGTGTAGTCAAGTGCGCAGTATTTATTCAAGTTCCTTTATCATGATGTGCCACATTCTGGTCTTTTGTGTTTGCGGCATACTATTTCCCCTTCGTAAAGGATATTGTGTGGTTTTGTACGAGGGATTTCGGAGGTAGCCGTGGATTAGTGTGGTCATTCGAGCATAGTTGCGTGCTCTGCCGTGATCGCTAAAAGTCGGTTCTAAGTATTTGAAACCGAATTTTTCAAAGAAACTCCTACCATTGACATTTTCTCTTTCAACAGAGAGTATAACACTTTTGGCCTTCTTCTCCCTGAGACATTTCACTACGAAGTTCATCATGTGAGTCGCTACGTCTAAGCGCCTGAAGCTTGTATGAACAACGACCGGTCCTATTCCCCAGCTCTTTCCCAGTGGAAATCTTCTTGCGATAATTGCACCTACGGTGTTTCCTTCGCCTGCTTGAGCCACTGAGCCGATAAATGTGTCTGAACCAAACAAACTGAAGGGAACACTAAGGATGTAATGGAAATGGAGACGTTTTATGAGTCTCTGAGGTGCTGATCGATCAATAGGTTTGATATGAAACATATGTTCACTAAGTAAACCTAATACAACGCTTAAATCGTCCATATGAAGTTTACGAACAACTATTCGCGCCATCGGCAATTCTTGCAACCTTTCCTTGCATTCTACACGTTCCCATGACTTGGTTTTTGTTATTGAATAACCATCTTGAAAATTTCCAAGGTCGTTTCTGCGGTTTTCTCCCAACTGAACTTTTTGACCCTTCTTAGACCCTTTTTTATTAGACTTCTTTTCAGTTCGTCGTTAGTTAAAACTTTATACATGGCATCGCTGATTTCCTTTTCTTCGTACGGGTTGACCAAAACTGCCGCGTCTCCTGCAACTTCTGGCATAGAACTCGTCTTTGACGTGACTACTGGGCACCCGCAACTCATTGCTTCAAGTATCGGGAAGCCAAAACCTTCATACAAAGATGGGTAAACGCAGAGATCCGCTAAGTTATATATCGCAGGCATATCCTCGCTGAGAAGGGTGCTCTGTATTCTAACCCTTTTACCGATGTTCAATTCATCTATAATCCTGTTTACTTCCCTAATTCTTCCCGGTGTTCCACCGGTTATGAAGAGATGATGAGGGATCTTCTTCTCTATTCTCTTGAATGCCTTCAGCAATCTAACTACATTTTTTCTAAGGTCACATAAACTCGGATTGAAGATAAAAGGATGATTCAAATCGTATTTCTTTTTGACTCTGTTTAACGTTCTTTCATCGTTGATTTTCTTGTACCTTTCATTGGGTGCTTCGTGTATGACCGTCACGTCATTCTCATCGACGCCAATAATCCTAATGATGTCTTCTTTAGTGTTTTGTGAGACGGCTATAACGTGGTCAGCCCTTTTGATAGAAGACTTTAACAGCAAGCGGATGTAGACTATGTCATGCAAAGGATAGATTTTGAAGGGCAAATAAAAACCTAAATCATGAACTACTACAATTTTCTTACAATTCACAAAAAAAGGAATGACGTACTTAGGAAATAACATTACGTCGATTCTGTTTTTTCTGATGGCAGACGGCAATACGAAATAATCCCAGAATAATTTATGAAAGCTTTCAAGCGCTACTTCATTTGCCGTGGGAAATGAACCTAAGTCGTTCTTACCAATATAAAAAATATAATACTCATTTCTCTCATCTTTTTCAAGAAGAGAGTCGATTAGGCCCTCTAAGTAAGCCTTAACACCTAGACTTTCACCAGATAGATCTCTTGCGGCAATTCCTATCTTTATTACGAACACTCCCCAAGCAAAGATCCTTGCGGGCCTATCGAATATTTTCATGCTTCCCTTGGCTAAATTTCTGGGTTTTGTCTTTCTGATATACGAGATCGATAACCTCAGACACCTTCAGCCAGTCATCTGCGTTGGGGTTGGGTTCTTCGCCATCAAGGATACATCTAACGAAATAATCTAACTCCCTGTAGTATATATCGTCGCCAAGCGGTAAGAACGGGCGTCCTCTCATCCTCTGGGAGACACTCTCCCGCACAAATGATAATAGGCCTCTCAAAACACCAACATCAAAAATGCCAAATTTCTTGCTCAAGGCAATCTTTCGACCGTACTCTCCTGCGACCTCAATGCGGTAACAGGGAATCCGTGAGCGCCAACTTACAACAGCTAATGCATTGACTCCGTTTCTGAATCTCATAAGAACCTCTGCATAATCTTCAAAGCCAAGATTAAGTAGAGATTCTGTGTGCCCAGCAACAGAATCGACATCCCCAAAATACCACCTAAACAAATCAATGATGTGACATCCACTGTCCAATAGCGCTCCTCCTCCCATTTTGACGGGGTCAAACATCCATTCAGACACCCTTTTGCCCGATGTGAAAGGTCCAGTGAAGTATAAGGCCGAAGCAAAGTCTATGCGCCCCAGCGTCTCCAGGTCTATTTCTTCTTTTAGTTTTTGGCAGCCCGTTATGAACCTGTGACACATTCCCACCATCAGCTTCACCCCGTTCTTTCTGACGTAGTCCACAATTTGTTTACTTTCCTCGGTGCTTCTGGCTAAGGGTTTTTCCACAAGAACGTCGCATCCAGCCTCCGAGGACACTAAAATACATTCTCTATGAAGATGATTTGGCAACGCTACTATGACAACATCTAGTTTCTCTTTCGTTATCATTTCACGATAATCCTGGTAAGTTTTGATTCCTAACTTGGAGATTCTTGATAAACTTGTTTTGGAACGGTCTGCAACCCCTATGACCTTGGTGTTCTTGAGTCGCAAGCAGTTTAACAGGTGTGTTCTTCCTTGTTGACCAGCACCCGCGATCCCAATTCTTAACGGCTTCATCGCTTCTCAGCCCTGTGCTGCCGGTTGCATCTTAAAGATCCGTCCTTCCAATGTGAGAAGGCGAAGATACAGACCGTAAAGTTGCATAAGGCCTCTTCTAGAAACATTGTAGAGAAAGCCTGTCTTAGGAAACCTACTTGCAAACCGTGACCACTCCTCTCCGACGCATTCGACATTTGTAGAACCTACGCCCAGATTTTTTGATTCAATTAAGTGTTTGATTCTTTTTGGATTCAATCCTGCAATCTTTGCTGCGATAAAGTCCACTGCAACGGGATCGTAACCACCCATGATGAGGTTAAGCCTTTTGGGCGTCTTTCCTTTAGAAATGATTCCATCAACCAAGACCAGATCAGGAGTAATGGATCTATTGATGAGAGCTATCACTTTACTGAGGTTTTTGTGGAATGTTACCTTCCTTTTAATTGGAATACACCCAAATTGATTTTTCAAGGCACAAGTTAACCTCGTAAGTGAATGCAGCTTCAGTTTCGGCACGCTTATGAATAGGTCTACTTTGGTTAGTATTTCAGGTATTTTGATCTGATGGAAAGCTGGAGTCGTTGCGTTTACTCGTACCGGAAGTAAGGTATCCTCACATAAGTTGATTAATTTTACATTCTTTCTCTTAGCAAGTTCTTCGTAACCAAGCATTCTAAAAGCATGCTTTGTTTTCATTACCGTAGCATCTGATTCTACCACATAAATCCTGTCTGGACTTGCAGACATCCTACAAACATCTATGATTGCCTCAACCACTTTGGGGTCTGTTGTTTCACCGGAACTGCTCGTCCAGTAGTTGCATAAGTTTGGTTTAATGGCTACTTTCCCTAGTTTTCGATTAAAATCAAAGTGGATAAGCTCTAGTACCCGCTCTACTGCCTCGGTTAATTTGTCATATCGAGATGTATCAACTAAACCGACTAATTGCTTTTCCATGGCATCATCTCATGCACACGCATCAAGCATTCCATCGTTATCATCATCTATGTCTATGTAGTTCGGCCTAATCAGTCTGCAAAACTCATGAGAAATTAATGCAGAATGTACTTTTTTATGACTCGTGAAACTGGTAAAACTTCTAATTGATCATTCTGCGTGAAATATGCACACATCCATTTGAATTTCAGAATTCTGTCTTTCTTGAGGGCCGTTTCTCTGACGAAATCCATTATGCTACTCCGCGTAGTGAGGCGAACGGCAAAGTATTCGGCTATTTCTTTCGGCTTTTTGAAAATCCATGAAATGTTTTTTCCATGGTATAATCCATGGATCAAGAATATGATCCAAGCCTTTCTTTTTATGTTATATTCGAGTAGTTCCTTCAGAGTTTGTTTAAACTTGGAGAACGGAAGCCCAAACAGTGAACAACTTTGTAAAACCTCAAAGCTCTTTAATGGAATCCTGCTTTCGATTGGGAAAACTTTCAGCTTGTACCTTTCTTGATTCAAATCAAGATTAAGTCCCAAGCCTTTGTTTCTTATGTTTGGGTTATGGTAACCCGTTGCTGCTATGAAATGTTTTCTGGCGTGTTCAACAACTCTCTCATCGCATTCACCGTAGGGATAAGCCAATGTGCTACAATTGAAGGGACGCAACATGCCGTGACTTTTCTTAAATTCAAAATCCAACTCGCCATTGGATAGAGTTGTCAAGTGAGGATGAGTGTGAGTGTGACTTCCGATCTCATTTCCATCCTTGTAAAGGGTCTTGAGTTCATCCCAACCCATTACCCCTTTCCAACCAATGCGCTCTGTGACAACATAAAAGGTTGCTTTCAAATCGTATTCATCTAATATGGGATAGAATTCACTGTACTGCTCTTCACGTCCGTCGTCAAAAGTTAAAGAAACAATGCTTTTGCGCGTGCGCATGATTCCAAACAAATCCTATTCATTTCTTCATGGACTCAATCAATGGTTGTCTAATTCCCCGCGCGCTTGAAGAGTTGTAGGGTGAGCCTTATCTATCACATAGCATTCAGAAAAATTAGGTCCTTGAATTGTATGCTATTTAATTGCTATTAGGTGGTGCGCTCTGTTGAGGGTATCAAGATTCTCCGTAATAGGAGATTCTTTCAATAATCGATTTGGCGCTTCTGANNTGCGGGTATCGAAATCTTCCCAGGACTCGTATTTGAGCCATCCCTTTTTCTGGCATAGGTCATAGAGTTCTGTGCCTGGATGTGGAATAACTACTGCAAATTGAGCGCTATCGGGTTTGATTTCTTTCGCAAATTCAATTGTCTTTTTAACTGTTTCATGGGTTTCCCAGGGTAAACCAAGCAAGAAGAATGCTTGCGTCTTTATTCCAACTTTCCTAGTTAACTTGAAAGCCCTTCTGGCGTCTTCCAACGTGATGCCTTTTTTCATTGCGCCAAGCATCTCCTGAGATCCTGACTCGACGCCATATTTTATGTAATGGCAGCCCGCCCTCTTCATCTCTCTAAGGAGTTCCAGATCAACATTGTCGACTCTACACTGGGGCATCCACATCACTTTAATGCCGCGTTTACTGATTTCTTCACAAATTTTCATCGCTCTACTCCTGTTCAAATTAAAGGTGTCGTCATCAAAGTATATTTCATCGACACCGTATTCATTTACGACATGCTCAATCTCGTCGACAACGTTTCCAGGGCTCCTAGCTCTGAACTTTCTACCGTACATGGTTCTGGGCCACAAGCAGAATACACATTGATATGGGCAGCCTCTGGAACTTACGATTGTTGTGCATCTTTTACCTGTGAAAACAGCTTCTCTGTAACTGTTGGACTTGACGATGTGCCTTGCTGGAAACGGAAGAGCGTCTAGGTCTTGGATCAAAGGTCGATTCTCATTTACTTGCACGCTTTCACCATCCCTGTATGAGATTCCTTCGACGTCTTGAAGTCGTTGTTGCCCATTCTGAAGGGCCAACGCCAGATCTCTGATCGTTAAGTCGAACTCACCTCTGGCAATTGCATCAACAAACTCGTTTTCGCTGAGAATCTCCTTGTGGAAATATGTGGGATGTGAACCCATCAAAACTATAAACGTGTCTTCCAATTCTTCTTTCAATTTTTTGGCGGTGTGTAGGTCTTTCGTTATTGAAGGAGTCGAACATTCCATAGCGATTAGATCAGGTCTTATTTCCTTGGCCTTATCTACAAAGGCTCGTACAGAGAGATCGTCTGCAACTCCATCGATAAAATGTACATCTATTCCCGCCTTTTCAAGTATGGCGACAACGTATGCCAAATATATAGGATATTCAAGATATTTGTCACTTCGTCGGTGCGGCCACCTGACGTCGGATCTGGCTCCGTACCCGGGTCCAGGCCATGGTGGGTTTGTAACAAGCACTCTCATTTTGTTCACCTCTACAACTTTCGAGCAATGTATACTCCTAAAGAGATTACGAAACCAATTATGGCTACCACCAGCACGACAATTAGTGGAAAAGGTGAGGGAGAGGTGTAAACGTTTGGGTCGCTGCCTATTTGATATTCTTCGAGGTTGCTCAAGCCGTCGCCGTCGGGGTCGAGGGAGGCGTCCGATGGGTCGAGTGGATCAAGCCCGTGGAGTATTTCCCAATCATCGGGCATTCCATCGCCATCATCATCTTCATCTATATAATCCGCTATAAAATCTTCATCAGTATCTCTATAAACAACAATCGATACTGATGCACTATTTAGATTGCCAGTCTCATCTACAACCACTAATGTAATCATGTAGGCTCCTGGTTTAGTGAAAGTGTGAATCACTGAAGGTATAGTACTGTTCTCAAGTGTTCCGTCTCCAAAATCCCACAGATAATGGGCAATAGCAAAGTTGTCATAGGATCCACTTGCATCAAGGGTTAATGGAGCATTCTGAACTGTCGTCGCATAGTTGCTTATGTACACAATTGGTGGTGTTGTGTCTCGAACGGTGATCACAACCGTGTCAGTTGTGAAATATCCTTCTGCGTCTGTTACGTTTAGGGTGACTGTATAGACGCCAGGTGTTTCAAAAGTATAGCTTGGATTCACTCCAAACAGTGTTTGAAGTGTTCCATCTGTGAAGGTCCAGACGTAGCTGATTATCCCAACGTTGTCCGACGAAGCTGAACCGTCAAAGTTAACCAAAGTGTCCTCATCAACCACTTGGTCAGGACCTGCATCAGCCGCTGGCCAAGTCGCGTCTATGACCGTGATTGTGACAACATCAGTTGCCAAGTTTCCTTGCGCATCTGAGACAGTGAGCGTGACATTGTAGACACCTGGTATATCAAAGATGTAGGTTGAATTTACGCCAAGCAAGGTCTGTGGTGTAACGTCAATGAAAGTCCAGACGTAGCTTACAATCCCCACATTGTCTGCGGAGCCGGAACCATCAAATGTCACTGTGACACCCTCATGAACCACCTGGTCGTCACCAGCATCAGCAGTGGGTTCAGTTATGTCTGTGACAGTGATTACAACGGTGTCGGTGGCGGAGTTGAGAGCCGCGTCAGTCACGTTCAGGGTGACGGTATAACTTCCGGGCGAATCGAACGTGTACTCCGGTGTCATTCCCGTCAATGCTTGAGGAGCCCCGTCAAAGAAGGCCCATGTATAGTTGGTTATTTCGATGTTGTCGTTGGAGGCGGATCCGTCAAACGTCATCGGCGTGTCTTCGTCAACGATTTGGTCAGGACCAGCGTTGGCTGTTGGGTTCGTCTTGTCTAATTTGACGTCGAGTATGATTTGGTGTGCTTCTTCGTTGCCAGCCATGTCTACGCTCCAGTATTCAAGCTTGTTGTAGCCTTCTACTGAGATTCGGGGTTGACCGTGGATCTGAACGTTCATAACGGGGCCGTCATTTATTATGTAATAAATAGTTTGAACTCCGCTGAGGTCATCCGTGGCGGTTAGGTTTATGGTGAAGTCGGAAGTGTGCCACAATCCGTCGTAGTCGTCGATTGTCACCGGCGGGGTAACATCGAAGATCGTCACGTTTCTGTATGCCATATCGGTCGCTCCATCGTTGTCCGTTATGGTGAGGCTGACTACGTATGTCCCCAGATCTTGATACTTATGGGTGGCATTCTGAGTTGAGGATGTTGTTCCGTCACCGAAATCCCAGAACCACGAGACAACCTCACCATCCGGGTCTGAAGATTTATCCACGAAGGTGATCTCCTCGTTGATCGTGGGTTTCTCCGACGAGACTATGTCAAAATCCGCTATCGGAGCAGCGTTCATAACGAGAACTTCCTTGGTGATCGTGTCTGTGGATCCGTCGGCGTCCGTAACAGTTAGCTTAACGCTGAACGCGCCTCTACCAGGAAACTTGTGGGTTGNNTGAAGCTTACTGTTAAGGGTTTCTTCTTCGGTGACGCTGTGAAGTTGGCAGAAGGACTCGTATCAGCTACTGCGATATAGTCTTCCCTTGTTTTTACGGCGCTGTCTCCATCGCCTTCAACCACCGTCAGAGAAACCGTGTAAACGCCGTTCTGCTCATACACATGAGTTGGGTTCTGTCCTGTACTGGTTTGTCCATCTCCGAAATCCCAAGTCCAGCCCACTATTCCATCATACGAGGATGAGGTGTCTGTGAAGCTCACTTGGAGTGGTTCCACTCCGCTCGTTGGTGTAGCAACGAAGTCAACTGTTGGAGATTCATCATCATCGTCATCAGTTACCGTCACGTAATCTGCCTTTGTCTCTGTGTCACTGTCCCCATCGCCTTCATAAACCGTCAACGTTACAGTGTACACGCCATCTTGGTTGTATATGTGGATCGGATTCTGCTCTGTGCTATCCACCACACCGTCACTCTCGAAGTCCCACTCCCAATCTGTTATTCCGTCGCGGGAGGTTGAGGTGTCAGTGAAACTTACCGCCAAAGGCTCAGGCCCGCTTCTTGGGGTGGCCGAGAAATCGGCCCTTGGGCGTCTGCGTCGAGGAATCCCAGAGGCAGACATCATCATACAAAAACTGAGAATCGCGGATAACAAGAAGATCGACGTGCAGATGAGAACTATCCTTTTGTTCATCATCCCCAAATCACACACGTGTGCCCGTCTTCAATTCCTCTCGCTCGCCTAATTTATCAAGAAGATTCCTCATCAGAGATTACGTCACTCAGGAACGATCCCGGGTTCTATCCATTCGTATGCCATGAGATCGCATTTAAGATTTGTCTGGAAGATTCTTCTATATTATAATTCTACATTGCAAACGATACGCTACCATTTGAGATCCTATGGAAGATAATTCTAGATGCAGTGAGAAATCATCTATTTTTCCATTAGCATTTTCACGAGTTTTATTGTACGTTTGTCCTTCAAGCTGTAGAAAACCCATTTTCCTTCACGTCTGTCCCTTACTAAACCCACAGCTTCTAGAATTCCTAGGTGATGTGAGGCTGTAGGCTGGGTTAAATCTAGTGCAACCATAATCTCGCATACGCACATTTCT
>JABAOF010014831.1_pt6 | contig 16321 bp, 12 predicted proteins | sample 7062171 | NCBI WGS metagenome assembly JABAOF01 (sample SAMN14538628, study PRJNA623070) | marine sediment metagenome | biome: marine biome [ENVO:00000428]; feature: marine pelagic biome [ENVO:01000023]; material: deep marine sediment [ENVO:00002113] | place: India: Gulf of Khambhat ...
TTTTTCCATCTGCACGAGTTTTACCAGAGCCTAGAAGATTCCGATGAGTACTACTTCCGAGCAGACCAAGGTTTGCGCTTTATCCTGTTTCGCAACTTTTTCGCGAGTTTTGAAGTGGACTATTCCTACGACCGCCAGGCAGCACCGGGGAGGAAGAACGCCGATATCCTCTATATTGCGAGTCTGGGGTACGAGTTCAGTTTTTGAGTTTTCGGCAGGGTTCGACAGGGTACTGCCCACCTGCCAAGGTTAGCCCTGAGAAGGTTCGAAGGACCCGAGGAGCGAATACGATCCATTCAAAGCCATCCGCGTCTCAGCGGTGTCATCGCGTTCCGGTTTTCCCAATCAATTGATCGAAGTAATCGAGCCATTCTGCTTCCGCCCAATCCCGCGCCCCGACGATCTTCGACGCAACCTTTCCATCCCTGTCGATGATGAAGCTCTCCGGGACTCCGGTAACGCCATAACGCCTGTATACGTCGCTATCAGAATCAAGAAGTACGGGGAACGTCAGGTTATAGTCTTTTACAAAGGGGCGAACCACGTCCTCACCCTTTGTGTCAATGCTGACGGCCAGGACCTCGAATCCTCGATCCTTGAACCTCTGATATAAAGACTCCATGGATGGCATTTCCCAGATACAGGGAGGGCACCAGGTGGCCCAGAAATTCAACAACACCACCTTCCCCCTGTAATCGGCCAAACTGGCGGAGTTGCCATCCAGAGTCGGGAGGGTGAAATCCGGGGCTGGATCACCGACCTTGGCGAGCTCTGGAACAAAACTCTGACCTTTGATGACAAAAAAGTAAAAGCCCGCGGCCACAACCGCGAGCACGAGAAGCGTAATAAGGTCTCTCCAACCCTTGACGGGAAAAGATTGCATCATCAAATAAGGATAACCGGTTACGATCTACCTTTTATGGATCACCGGGAGCAGTCGTAAACGAGATGAAAGCGGGCGACCGGCTGACCTAGCCTCCAAATTCGTCGTCAATAGCCATCTTGATCTCTTCGATGGTTTTTCCGGCCTCCTGGAGTTGGGCTGCCCGAAGGGCCTCCTTCTGACAGAGCAGTCAGCCCTCAGCGTGCCGATCGACGAAACAACTGAGGAGGCTTTTGTGGTGGAAAGGCGGTTCATCGCACGTACAGTAGCAGAAGACCTGATCCAGCACCTCTGGATATTTCTCGGCCGCAGCATAAGCTTTCCTGGCTAAACCTGTGAACAGGAAGGGGTCGAGGACAGGACGTGTTTCACCGCCCTGAACGGTAAAAGACTTCCCCTTCTTGCCCTCCTTGTTGACAAACGGCATGCGCCCCGACAGGACCACAAAAACAACGGCTGCCGCGACCAGGACACCGATCAGAAGAAACAGGTTCCTTCTCCCATGCTTTCTCTGAGTCGAGGACCGATCTCGAGGTCTTCCGGGTTTTGTCTTTTTGCGCTTTTTGGACATGGCTCACCTCGCATACAGGTCGGGTCGGTATCGTTGCTTGTTGAGCAAGGGGGAATCGGTCTCAATTTTAGTCACCCGAGCAACAGAAAATCAACCCAATCCCCCTCGACTTCCAATGAATCTAAATGAGCGGGTATCCCGCTTGCTTCCACCCATCCACGCCTCCCTCGAGGACCTTTACGTTTGTATAGCCCTTTTCGGCGTATTTCACTGCCTGACCGGCAGCGGTGCCCTCTTGGGGTCAAGCGCAGTAAAAGATGATCTCATGGTCTTTTTCTAAGGACGGGAGTTTCGATTGGAATTCGGTCAGGGAAACCGCCCCTTCGAGATGAACCATCTTGAATTTCTCCTCATCTTCATATCCGCAGACGAGAAGTGCGGTTCCTGCCCTGGCCTTTTCTCTCGCCTCTTGTGGCAAAACACGGATCGGGTCTGTCATTTTTTGCCCCTCAACACGTCACATGCTTATTTCTCTCATTGAATATATCTGACTCAATCCGACCGGTGCAACCATCTTCGTCCTCTCCCTTGGGAAATGGGAAAACCCCTTTCGGAAATCCAGGTTGACACCGTGGTCAGTGGTTGTTTATGATTTCTGCGAAGTGCTATTCTATCGTGGCAAGTCGCCATAGAATTCCAGGAGGTGAACCGATGAGCTTAGTCGGGAAGGAAGCTCCTGATTTTGACCTCGAGGGCTACTTCGAGGGTTCGTTCAGGAGGTACAAGCTGTCTGATTACGGTGGAAAATGGGTTATTCTCCTCTTCTATCCCCTTGATTTTACCTTTGTGTGCCCCACGGAGGTGCTCAAGTTCTCCGAGGCTGCTGAGGGGCTCAGCAAGTTGAACTGTCAGATCCTCGGGATCTCTGTTGACTCCCAATACGTCCACAAGGCCTGGGTCGACACAAACCGTGAGGACGGAGGGCTCGGCGGGAGCCTCAACTATCCGCTCCTGTCGGACTTGAATAAGAAAACAGCACGGGATTATGGAGTCCTCGTGGAAGATGCGGGTGTTGCCCTCAGGGGCCTTTTTCTCATCAACCCCGATGGGGTCGTCATGCACAGCACGATCAACAACCTTTCGGTCGGCCGATCGGTCAACGAGGCCGCGCGGGTGCTAAAGGCCTTTCAGTTTGTCACGAGTCACGACGGTCAAGTGTGCCCCGTGGACTGGGAGGAGGGGCAGGATACCATGATGGCTGACTCTGAAGGGATGAAAAAATACCTCTCGACCCACTGAGCCCCATCTTCCTCATCCGAACTGCAAGGATTCGAGGGACTCCAGGAGTTCGGATAATTGCTCTTCATCGACAAAGGTGATGATGAACACAAGGGCGTAGCCTTTCCGAACGGCCGCATAGTAGTGTTGCCTGACAATGGCAGGCCCCAGGGTTATGACGGCCGTCAAGAGATCAAAGTCAATCCCGCCGAGGTTTACGGCCTCGATTTTTCTCGGAAACCTCGGTCTGACTCGTCCCATCTGCATGACGCTTTTCGTGTTTAGGAGATAGTCGCGTCCCGTTCTGATTCCTGGGAGATGACTCACCTTTTCGGCGACACAGGCCAATGACGGATTGAAAAACACGGGGGCCTCTGGAGGGTTTTTATAGACCATCAGAAGATCTGCCGTGTTCTTCTCAATTTCGTCGAGGGCCGCACTGAGGTTCTCGTCATTTCCTGCAATGATACCTCGGCCCTCCTCCGAGAGTGCCGCCATGGTCTCCTGGTCGACTGAATACCAGCCATCCGGAATCGTAAGGCTCAAGTCAAAGTAGAGATTTGTATAGGTTCGCCCATTCAGTGTCCCAAGGTCGAGGGAGTCACTTCCTGAACCCTTACATGCTCCCAATCCGGCAAGAAACAGAATCAGACCGGTCGTGAAAAGCCCCCATCGCCTGAATGTCCTGTCCATAGGGACCTCCTATTTTTCATTATAGATTGCCGAGGTCTTGCGGTAGACAGACCGAAACGCCTTCGTGCAATCGACTGAAGGTAGATCAAACAAGACCCACCATGCGGTGGGGGGCCTCGTGAAGCGCCCCGTCGTCTCCTAGGGAGCAAGCAACATGCCAACCGAGGAAAATGATATTCGAGAAACGGATGGCTCCCTTGATTTTAGGTGAGCCAATTTCATTTAATTTTTCATAGGAAAGCAGAGTTGCTGATCGAAGCCCTGGTGGAGGGGTTTCTATTTCGCGGTAAGGGGGTGCATCTATGTGGCGAACCGAGAACACACCTGGCAGCCTCGCATCGGTTCCTGTTCCCGAGGGCTGGCAGGCTCAGTACAATCATCAGACGGATAGCCTGGTCATGGTCCAGCCGGGCCAGAGCGAGGTGTACGTTTCTGTCTATGCGCCGATCGATCCGATCATGCTGCTTCGATCGATGCTGAGTGAGATGGGGGGCTATCAGTATGTCGATCAGGTCAAGCCCATCAATTTTGCTGGCATCGAGGGTGCTTCGGTTCAAATCGAGGCTCAAACCAGAGATTGGTTAATGGTGCTGCGACACGACAGTCTACTGCTCCTGATACGAGGGAAAAGTGTGGGCTCCTTTGAAGATCTGGCCCCCGTACTGGAGGTGATTGCGCGCGATACCAGGGCGGCACCCGCGACCTGGCCGCCCATCGTCGTGGGGAGGTACCAAACCTCTGCCAGCTCTTCCGTTAACATCAGGGACGGGCTATACGCCGAGGATTACTACACCTTACATCCAAATGGCCTCATGGAAAGCAGCACGTTCATCGGTGGAGATGTCGGAGGCACTCCGGTCTTTGATAAGTCCAGAGAGGTGGGGCCTCACTGGGAGGTGCGTGGAAACCGCTTGCTCATCTTCGACGGTCAAAATGGTTTCACCAACTTCCTGGTGAAAGCCTTCAACAACGGGTTGGAGCTCCACGACCAGAACAACAATCGGGTCATGGCCGTACGCCAGTGAGACCTTTGACCGAGCGGTCACCGGAGGAACCACCTCAATTGGGTTGGGAGAGGGGTAGGCCCGGATCCGTGTGCAGTAGAAAGGCTTAAGGGAAGGGTCTCGACATTGAGCGTCGAACCGCTCTTTTCGAGGGGGGATATCTTTCGGTCTGGGGCCGGCTGTTCTCCTCAGGACCCCCTTCAGATGCCCATCCATTGAGCGCCGCGTAAGAGATGAGCCTCACGGCTCAACTCATTCCTGCCTCACGAGGAGCCTCGGCAGACCCCTCGAAAGTGGTTTGGGGAGCCAGCGGTCAGAAGATGGGATCAGCCCTCCCCGCACTATCGACCTGCCAGGGGGTCCAGGCCAGGGCGAGAAGGCCCACGGAGATGTCTGCTTTCCTCGGGCGGACTTGGACCTCCTCCAGTTCCAGTCTCTCTGCATCAAAACCATCCTGAAGCTTTGCTGTGGCCTCCTGAAATTCCTCCTCCAATTCTGCTAACTCTTGTCGATAAACCTCAACGTCCTCGAGGGCTCGGGAGACATCCTCCTTCTCCCGGGTTGCCCGACCGATACCCCGCATGGCCGTCGTGGCCCGCCCTATGCTTCCGGTGCTGGCGATTTTCCGGCCAAAAAAAGCCCCTAGGACGGTCGCACCAAAGGAGATGGCTGTCTGGACCTTCTGTTGCTTATACTGGGATTCTTCGCGCTCGACCCGCAACTCGGCTTTACGAATGCGTTCCTGTATTCGGGCGAGCTTGGGTGTGTAAAGCTTTCGGAGCCTTTCTATCTCCGAATCTCTCTGTTCGTGGAGTGCCTGGGTGAGCCTGACGCGGAAATCCCCCTCGCTCTCATGGGATTGAGAGATCTCCTTGAGTGATGGGCACTTCCAAAGGGTCAGCGTCTGGTTCCGGTACATGTAGTCCGTCAAAGATCTCTTCCAGGCGGCATAGCTCGATTCCCGAATCGCTACTGAGGGTAGGCGTCCAAAGGAGGCCCCCGACTGTGGCTCTTTTTGGACCTGCGGTCCCCCTGCGCTCAGGACCGTCGCCTCGTCCCATGTGATTTCAGAGACGTCTTCAGAAAGCGGGGCAAGGAGTGAAATCTCGTCCCAGAGGTCGACACCTGCTTTGGCGCTCACGAAATGAAGTCGTGCGGTCCCGAGAATTGCAGGGCGGTAAAGAAGACTCCCGCCCTGGGGAACAGACTCCTTGAGGGGTAAAAAGAATTGAGCGATATCGGGGGGCACGATCGGCCGGTCTGTGACGCCTCTTGCACCTGAAACGGGTGCTGGGGCCGGAGTCGCCGGTGGAGCAGTGACCGGCTCGACAGTTTCTTTGCGAGGTTCCATGAGGACCTGGATATGCTCTCGCGTCAATGGACCTCGAAGGTAAGAGAGGCACCAGCGGGTCTGGAAGAGAACCGGTTCGTCCTCGTGAACATTGTGCATGAGGAACACCCTGTTGCCGAGGCTCGAGAGGATCTTGTCCATCTGCTGCTGATCCAGAACCTGGCCTACCCCGGCAGAGGCAGTTTCCAGCCCTTCTAATACCCTGGCCTTGTCGCGCTCAGTTTGAAGCCGTCCGATGAACCATGTGCCAGTGTTGGAAAGGCCCTTGTAATCCAAATCGACCGGATTCTGCGTTGCGAGGACGACTCCTAAACCATAGGCCCGTGCTTGTTTTAGCAGTGTCAACATAGGGGTTTTGGATGGAGGAACTGCGGTCGGTGGAAAGAAGCCGAAGATCTCATCCATATAAAGGATAGCCCGCAAACTGGTTGTACCTGGCTGAGTCCTCATCCAGGCAACCATTTCATTGAGGAGGAGGGTCACGAAAAACATCCGCTCGCCGTCGGAGAGATGGGCGATGGACAGAATCGAGATCCGCGGGCGTCCCTGAGGGGTGTAAAGGAGCCGACCAATTTCCAGCGGCTCTCCCTCCANNGATTCCAGGTCAAAGACGCCGACCTTGTCAAATGGGGGTGATTGAATTTCGCGTATCAGACCTGAAATGTCCAAATCCCTCTCCCCGCTCCACGCGTGATGCAGGATGCTAGACAGGAGGATATGTTCCCGGCTGCGGATCGGGTCCGCCTCGATACCGAGAAGTGCCAGCAGGCCTGAGACGGCGGCCTGTATTCGATCCCCGAAGGCATCCTTGTCTTCGATAAGGGCAGGGGGAGGCGCAGCGAATGAACGGAGTACTGTGAGGGGTAAACCGGAGTTGCTACCAGGCGTGTAGATCGCCATGTCAATGGAGTTGCGAAACCGGGTGATGCGCTCGCCATCCTGTCCCCACTGCCCTAGTCCCTTTTTCCAGGTCTCAGCGATTTGTGAGGCATATTCATCCGGTGTCGAACCCTTCCGTGCCGCCTCGGCTTCGTCTACCCAAGGCCGAAAGTCGGATGGGCGCAAATCCGGAAAGTTCAGCGCCAGGTTTCCCACGTCCCCCTTGACGTCGATAACGATAGCGGGGATACCGTCAATGGCAGCTTCTTCCAAGAGGCAGATGCACAAGCCGGTCTTCCCGCTCCCCGTCATTCCCACACAAACCGAATGGGTCATTAGATCCTTGGCGTCATAAAGAAGAAGATCATCCAAGACCCGCCTGTTTTCGAGGTCGTAGATGCGCCCCAGATAAAAAGCTCCAAGTTTCTCGAAAGATTGCATCGTTCCATTCCTCCCAATCAGGGCCCGATGGCCCGAGATAGACTCGTGTCACCCTGAAAAAATTCTCGTTGAATATTCTTATCATTTTGTTCGTGTCCCGCGCCAGACCCTACCACGGACTCGGGAACTGCGAGGGTAACGGCCGGCCATGATACTGATATTAGAGGGGTGGGCTTCTGTTGTCAATAGATTCAATTCGATCCATTCGAAACGATGCAGGGTCGGGAAAAACGGGTTTTCTGGTTCTCTGCCGTGTCGCCACTATCGGCGAGGAAAAGAGACCTGCTCCTGCATGCTGAGTCCTTCCGACTCATCCTCTCGCCTCCAGTCTTCTGTCATATTCTGGAACCGATTTTGCTTGGGTATCCCGTAGCGCTCGAATGGAGGGCCTCTTGGATCCCTGGGTAAGGAGATTATCGACGCTGCTCCACGCTTTTCGGCTGGACAGCATTAAGAGTAAGATTCTGATCTTTGCGCTTTTTGCCACCCTCGCGCCATCCTTGACCATGGGCTGGTTATCCTACGGGTACAACAAGCGCTTACTTCGGGGGAAAATCACCCAGGAGATGCGAAACGTCGGCTTCCATCTTGCTCAAGAGCTCGAATTGTGGCTCAAGGAGCGCTTTTTCGATGTTCGTGTTTTCTCGAGCTCATACGAAGTTTCGGAAAACCTGGAAAAGATCCTTCCTGAACCCGGTCGGTCAGCCGGGGAATCGGAAGCATTATCTCGTCTTCAGGGCTATCTCCGGTCGGTCCAGAAGCGGTTTGCCGACTACGAAGAGCTCATGGTTGTCGACGCGAAGGGCCGGGTGGTGGCGACGAGTGCGAACAAGGTGAGCGCTCCAAACTTACCGCCCGAATGGTTCCAGATGGCGATAAATGATAAGGACATCGTCAGTGAGGCCGAATGGGACGAGGGCCTAAAGAAAGCAGTCCTAACGATCGTCACGCCGATAGAAAACGCGGACGGTCATTTTCTGGCCGTCTTGGTCGCAAAGATGAACCTCCGTGCGATTGATGGGATCCTCGAAAGGATCTCCCTGTGGAAGGGTGGACAACTCTATCTGATCAACAAAGCGGGAAGCGTGATCATTGCCTCCGAGCCTATCTCCAAACCATTCATGAAGACCACATTGCCGGCTGAGTCTGCGCGGGCTCTCTTCGAGAAGGAGCCTTCCCTGGTGGAATACAGTGATTTCCGGGGAAGAGAGGTTGTCGGGACCCTGAAGGGGTTGCCCTTCTTGGGTTGGGCGATCGTTGCAGCCATGGAGAAGGACGAGGCCTACGCGCAGATTGTCTGGCTACAGGCTCTGACCGCGCTGATCGTCTCGGTGCTGCTTTTCGGCGTGGGGCTGATCGCCTACGTGTTGGGAATCAGCATCGTTAACCCCCTCGATCGCCTCACCACCGGCGCGGCAAAGGTGGCAGAAGGGGATCTGGAAGTGGACATCCCCATTGTCAGCCGCGGAGAGGTGGGTTATATGACGACGGTCTTCAACAACATGGTCGCCCGCTTGCGTCAGGGGCGGGAAGAATTGGCCGCGATTAACAAAACGCTCCAGGCCAAGAACAAGGAGTTGGAAACGATCTCTGTAACGGACAGCCTGACTGGCCTCTACAACCGTAAGCATCTGATGGAAACCCTAAACCACGAGCTGGCCCGCGGCCAGCGGTATAACCACCCGCTGTCGGTCCTCATGATCGACATCGATCACTTCAAGCGATATAACGACAGCTTCGGACACCTGGAAGGAGACCGTTTGCTGACCAAAATGGCGAGGATCTTCAGGGAATCCATCCGTAGGATTGATTATGCGGCGCGCTATGGCGGAGAGGAGTTCGTGGTCATGCTACCAGAAACGGGGTCGGGGAAGGCCGTATCGGTTGCCGAACGCATTCGCATTCGGGTCATGGAAGAGACCCTGAACGATAATGACAAAAGCGATTCCACAACGGTCAGTATCGGTGTTGCCGGATTTCCTGAGAACGGCGACACCCTGGAATCCGTCATCGCTAGCGCCGATGAAGCCCTTTATCAGGCCAAGCGACAAGGGCGGAACCGAGTGATTTGCTCTCGTGCCCGATTTCACGAAAAATCGAATGGAGAGGCGGGTGTGAATTATCGTGGCTCGACCGAGAGATGACGCTTCCTTTCAACGACCATCCACCAGGGCGTGAAAAATCCAGCCCTCCTGACCATTCTCAGTTGTCACCCCCACCCATTGGTCCTTGTAGGAATGAGCCACAACCGTGCTGTCCTTTTTCAAGGTGTGAATGACTTTGAATTGCAAGCCTGGTCCCGCTCTGAGGTTGCTTGTCCTTAAGACGCGAAGGGGCACCGGCAAAACAAAGGAGACCGGGACTTCTTCCTCCGGTTCCTTCTCCCGAATCACGGATCGCTCTTTGGCCATCTTGATCAGACCTTTTGCCTGGCTGGTGAGGTAGAGGGCGCCGCTGTAGTTCTGATTCTTGAACTCCAAAGCGCTCATTTTCAGCAGTTGCTCTGTCTGAACGATCTCCGGGCCTTTTGCGTGGTTTGGTTCCGCTGACCTCAGCGTGTTCAAGGCAATTTCTGCCTCAGCCAGACTGGAGGCGGCCTCGGCTTTGCTTTCGAGGCTGCGCAGTTTCGCCTTGGCACGCACCACATCGCGGATGGCTCCGTCGAGCCTCTTCCGAAGCAAATCCTCTCCTCTGGCTGGATCTCGATTCTGAATTTCCCTTTTCACGATTTGCAATTGAGCCGTGGCGATTTTCCTTTCGAGTTCACGATAGGCGGTCGTCTTTTTTTCCAGGGCATCTCTCAGCCTTTGGTTCTCCTGTTCGACTTCCTGGCGCTTGGCCTGTTCGGCGACGACCATTTCGTACGAAACCATCTTCACCGTTCCGAGTCGCACTTTTCCAAGACAGCTCGAAAGGAGGAGGGCCGCGCAGAGAAGAAATGGCAAATACCGTTTCGTGTGGCCTCCCCCGGTCCGATGGATCCGGAAAATCTCCATTTTCTCCCTCTTCACAACGGGACAGGCATAAACCACAGGACGGGGACTAGCAAGTCTCTTGCCAATTCATTGACTCGGAAATCTGATTTCTGTTGACTTTGCCCAGGCTTTGACATTTAATGGCCTCGAGGGTGTTGGGCAAGGGTTCGGCGCAAGGAAAAAAGCGCATCTGGAAAGGAGGCGGAAAGATGACGGGTGTCAACCCCATTGACGACTGCCTGTCCAGGCGAAATGGGCACCTCTTCATTGAGGACTGCGATACCATCGATCTCATTAAACAATTTGGATCGCCCATCTTTGTCTATTCGGAAAATCAAATCCGCCGAAATGTCCGTCGTTTCGAAGCGGCATTCAGCCGCGGATGGCCGGACGGACCGTTGAAGGTTCTGCCTGCGGCAAAAGCCAATTGGATCCCGGCAATACAGCGAATCCTCGCTGATGAGGGTTGCGGCTGTGATATCTATTCCCCTGGTGAGCTTACGGTCGCCCTGGATGCTGGTTTTGACCCCGAGCTTATTTCGGTCAATGGGGTTCCCAAGGATGAAGACCATATATTGACAAGTATCCAGGAGGGGGCGCGGATCACCATCGATAGTGTTGAAGAGGTCGATGTGATCGAGAGAGGGGCGCGCAAACTCAATCGAGTGGCCAAAGTGCGTCTTCGCCTAAAACCGGCGATCTCCGGCTTCATCGATCACAGCGACTTTGTCGCCGAAGGTCTGGTCCCCACGGACATCGCCGCCATGGTATACAAGGGCGGGCTTTCCTTCGACGAGATCATGGCCATCGGACCGCGGATTCTCAAGATGAAGAATGTGGAGCTCGTGGGTTTTCACGAACATCACGGTCGGCACGATCGTTCGACGCGTTATTGGGAGGAGCAGATGAAGGCCTTTGCCAGGGAGATGGGCAGGGTATGCCAGGCCTTGGGCGGATTCCAACCCCAGGAGATCGATATTGGCGGCGGCTTTGCTATCCCGCGGGACCCCTTCAACGCGGTAACGGATTACAGTGAGCCATTGCAGTTGGGAGCGCTCTATGCACTGTCCAAGGCATTGAAGGTGTTGGGCTCTTCCAAACGCTATCGGGCCCTGTCGAAACTGATTGATGGCATTGTGACACGGCCAAATCAAACTCCGGCCCCGACGATCGATGAATATGCTGCGGCGTGCACCCGCACGCTTCGCCGGGAGTTAGCTCAGCAAGGCATCAACACAGAAGGTTTGATGCTCCAGATTGAACCTGGACGTGCCATCCACGGGGATGCTGGAATCCACCTGACAACCGTCACCAACATCAAACGGATGACGACTCCCATCCGGTGGAACGTCGTTGTCGTGGATACCACGGAGTTTTGGTTTACGGGTGGCCGTTACGAGCGTCATCTGCATGATTACCTCGTTGCGAACAAAACGGACGCAGAACTGGTTGATAAAGCGGATATCATTGGTCGGAGTTGTTACGGAGATCGTTTGATGCCGGCCGTACCCATTCCGAGAGTGGAGGTTGGGGATATTCTGGCCTTACTCGATACGGGGGCGTACCAGGAGGTCTCGATGAGTAACTTCAATGCGATGCCACGGCCGGCGACCGTACTGGTGACCCATGACAAGGCCTCAATCATCCGCCGCCGGGAAACAGAAGAGGACGTTTTCCGTCGCGATGTCCTACCCGACCATTTGAAAAGAGGCAGCGCGGCCGACGTTGTTGGGCAAACGATGTGAGAGCAAATTGACTTAATTTGCTCTCTGCTCTAGAATATAGGTAAACTCGTCACGGCTAAGGCCAGATAAACGCGCAAGAACCGTCAGTGGGAGCCTGTACGGTCCGGAAATCAACAGGGATAGAATCACGGCCTGCCCCGTGAGGAGGAAAGGCTTCTTCTTGGCAGGACGAGGAAAAATCACAAAAAACGAAACCGGGGGCGGACCTGGCCATCGGAAGGGGAGTGCCATGAAATCAGCGACCAGAGATTTTCCTTTTAAATGTGTTCTCAGCCTCGTACCATTGATCGACTTCTGGAATGAGGCCAGTCCCAAAGTAGAGACCGTCAAAGGTGCGCTTTGCAACACGATTCATGAGAAGCTGAAGAAGGCCCCGGAGCTGCTCGAACCGATAGAAGATCTCTCTGTCCTCGAACGGCACAGAGAGCTCGTGGATGCGCTCATGACGGTTGTTTTTCGGCCTTCCACCTGGGAACAGGACTATTCGGCCGCTCTCTTTCCGCTCCATTTGAGGAGTTTCTACAGGACACCATCATTTGCACGGGTGCTAAAGTTTGAGAATTGGAGCTTCTCGGGCCGGGCCTATTTCGATGAAACGGAAATCTTCAAAGCAAGGGTCCTAAAAGCGTACCTCGCGATCTTGAAGAAGTTCTATGGCATTGACCTCTCCGCCGACTACCCGTTGATCGTCACGGTCCGGGATCCCGATACGGGGCTGGATCGTCATTTCAAAATCAACATCGATCCACAATTCGTGGAAATCAAAAAGATCGGGAAGCTTAAGCCGCTCTCGGAGGCGACCAAAAAACGTCTCCTTGGTAGCGTGAAGGATCCTGAAACGTGGATGAAAGTCATCCCGCCCGAGAATTTCGAATTCCACGGATTTAGCGTTTTGAGGGCCGTGGATGTCACCGATCAGGAGGTCTTATCCTCGCTGAAGCGCGATCTCATCGAGAAGGAATCGATCTTTTCCAAGAATGGATTTGAACGCCTCGAGGAGAGACTGAGAACCTTCCTAAGACAGCCTGATCTGTCCTTTGGCCTTGCCGCTCTTCAGGGAGAGCAGGTCTTCATTCTCAGTCTCGGACACAAGCTCGAGAAAGGCTGTATCTACCACGATTCCCAGCACCACAGGAAGTGTGATTTTGAGGGGTCGGTTTATCACGAGGTCGTGGAAAAAGGAGAACTACTGGTCGTCGAGGATCTAACGGCCCACCCAAAAAACACCGCACTAGAGAAACATTTCATCGAGGAAGGCTTTAGAAGCTTATTGGTTGCGCCCCTCCACTATCAGGATCAACTCATTGGGACCTTGGACCTTCGGTCACCCAATCCTGGTGCGCTCAATGCTGTGGTGGCGATGAAGCTCTGGGAAGTCCTCCCCCTGTTCTCCATGGCTGTTAACCGGGGGATGGAGGAACTCAACAATCGGGTGCAGGCCATCATCAAAGAGAAATGCACGGCCATCCATCCCTCAGTGGAGTGGCGCTTCCGAAACGCCGCCCTCAACTTTCTCGAAAAGGGAGAGGAGGCCACGACGGGTCTAGAACCGATTGTTTTTCGCGATGTTTTTCCCCTTTACGGTGTCTCGGATATCCGGGGATCGAGCGAACAGCGCAATGCAGCCATCCAGGCTGATCTGGTCGCCCATCTCAATCTGGTCAAGGAGGTCATTGTTCTTGCAGACCGCCACCGGCCACTTCCCATCCTCGATGCGATTGCTTTCCAGATTGACAAGAACATCGAGGAGATTGAAGCCAGCCTGGGATCAGGAGACGAGGTCGCCAAACTCGACTTCATTCGCTACGTGGTCGAGCCGGTGTTCGACCATGTCCACGAGTTCAGTTCCGACGTGCGCGAAAAGATCGAGGCCTACCGGTCCGCCCTCGATCCGAATATCAGAAGTATCTACCAGAAGCGGAAAGATTTCGAGGAGACCGTAAACCTCATCAATGAGACCATTTCCGCGTATCTCGACCAAGAGGAAGAAAAAGCCCAGAGCTTTTTCCCCCACTATTTCGAGAAGTTGAAGACCGATGGGGTCGACTACAGCATCTACATCGGCGCCTCCATGGTTGAGGACGGGAAGTTCGACCCCCTCTATCTCAAAAATCTCCGGTTGTGGCAACTCATGGTCATGTGCGGGATTGTCAGGGAGACGGAGCGCCTCAAACCACGTCTGAAGCTGCCGCTAGAGTGCAGCCATTTGATCCTTGTCCAGAGCGCGCCGCTTTCCATCCGATTCCGGCCTGACGAGAAGCGATTCGATGTGGACGGGGCTTATGACATCCGTCACGAGATCATCAAGAAGCGGATCGACAAGGCCATGATCAAGGGGAAGCCTGAGCGGCTCACCCAACCAGGCAAAATCTCAATTGTCTACTCCCACCGACGAGAGTTGTTGGAGTATCAGGAATACATCGATTACCTTCAAGCTTCTGAATACTTGACTCAGGACCTGGAGAATTTCGACCTGGAAGACCTCCAGGGTGTTCATGGGCTCAAGGCCCTGCGAGTCACCGTGGAAATTCCGGGACCCGAGGAAACTCAGCGGGTTTCGCCTGAAGAGATTGAACGAGCGGTGAGTTCCATGACGCCGATTGATTCTGCCTAAGAGAATCACCTGTGTGTCATCTCAAAGAGATCCGACCATCAGACTAAAGAGTCACTGTGTCTCAGAGCTCACGCCGAACCGGCTGAAACCGAAAAACTCATAACTGAATGCTTCACGCTGAGATTGTGTGGACAAATGGTCAGGCCGAATATGCAACCCTGGATCTGAAGTCGCACGCCTTTGTCCGTTTTCGGCCGCGCAACCGGAGGACCCAAAGAAAAAACCGCCGGCGTGGGAGAGGCTGAGGAAGCAGCAGTCTCACTGGATAAAGGGAATGAAAAAAAGGGGGGGAATTCTATGAACTGGATAAAAAGTCTCGTCGTTCTCTTGGCTATACTGCTGGCCGGATTCGTCATCTACACCCTCTATCTTCGCCTGGGCCCGTACGAGCGCCTCTCTGAGGAAAACCAGAAGCTCGCAGAAGAGGTCGCCGAGGCGAGGCGCACCGTCGAAGAGATCGACACGGTTAAGGATGAGCTAACCAGAAAGAGCCGTCAAGTGGAAGATCTTCAGGCGCAACTCGATGGACTGAGGACGACAATCACGAAAATGGAGGTGGAAAAAGAGACACTCGTGGCAGAGACAGAGCAGGTCCGAAAGGCTTCGAAAGAGTCGGAAGCCCATCTTACCGAGCTATCTCAGGAGATCGAGAATATCAAAAGAGAAAATTCCCAAAAAATCCAGAGTCTAAAGGATCAACTGGCGCAGAGGGATCTTCGCATTGCGAATCTCCAAAAAAAAGCGAAGGAACTCGATCAGACCATTACCACCCTGGAGGGAAGCACTCGGCTTCTTAGCCAGGAGAAGCGTGAACTCGAGGGACAATTGGAGCGGGCTCAGGTCCGACTGGAAGAGGTGACCCGGGAGATGGCCGCGGGGGGGGACAAGTTCGAAGAGCTGAAACAGGCTCAGCAGGTGCTCGTCAGGCAGTTTGAAAAACAAATCCAAGAGAGAGAGTTGGAGATTAGTACGCTTGAGGAGCAATTGAAAATTCGCTTCCTCGATAAGATCCTCTTTGAGCCTGGAAATGCCGTCATTACAACCCAGGGCAAAGAGGCTCTCAAAAATCTGGCCGAAGAGCTGAAGAAGTTATCGGCCATGAGGATCCGGGTCGAGGGGCATACGGACAACCTGCCGCTATCTGAAGAGGCGAAGGCCGTCTACATTGACAACCTGGGGCTTTCGATTGCCCGCGCGGCTGCTGTGGCTCGGACACTTCGCACCATGGGTGTGAACCCCAGAGCTCCTCTCTGCGGCTGGATATTCGATGCACAAGCCCGTCGCGAGCAATGAAACCCCAGAAGGGCGTGAGCAGAACCGCCGCGTCGAGATCATCCTCGCCCCAACCCGCTAACCCAGCGATCAGTGCGGATTCAGGACCGAACCATCCCTCAACCTCAACCTCTCCCCTTTTTCCCGTCCTCCGTCTCCCGTCCCCGGTCGTTCATATTCTGACTCCTGACTCCTGTTTCCCCGTCCCCCGTCCTTTCCCCTGATCCCTGTTTTTCAAACCAATCCAACCAATAAAACCAATTCGACCAATGAGACCAATCCAACCAATGAAACCAGTCCAACAAATCAACCCTGATCCTTTCCCCCAACCTAAGACCTCCAACCTCCAACCTCTAACCTCTAACCTCTAACCTCTAACCTCTAACCTCAACCTTCTTTCTCCTTGAAGCGATTCGAAGAGGGAAAAGGGGAGGAGAAAAAGAAGCCCTCGAGGTCTACAACAATAGATCTAAGTCCCACCCATAGTGTTCGATTTTGATTTCTTCCATCCGGCTGGTCCCTAACCCGTAGACTTTGTCTGCTGCTTCCACGCAGATAGGTGGGGGAGAGAGGGGCCAGGGTTCGCCTCGTATGGCTCGCCGCTTTTCGGTAATGATTCGTAAGCCGACAGTCTCCACCGCAACCGGGTCTGTGCCGGCGATCAGCCCATTATAC
>JABAOF010000943.1_pt5 | contig 16319 bp, 14 predicted proteins | sample 7062171 | NCBI WGS metagenome assembly JABAOF01 (sample SAMN14538628, study PRJNA623070) | marine sediment metagenome | biome: marine biome [ENVO:00000428]; feature: marine pelagic biome [ENVO:01000023]; material: deep marine sediment [ENVO:00002113] | place: India: Gulf of Khambhat ...
GTGATATCTCCAACCTCCGTCGTCACCTCGCAGCCTCTAATGACAATCACATCCTTCGACAAAGCGCTGGAGAATGGTCTAAAGACGTTATGGTCAGTGATAGCGATTCCCTGAAGACCACGCCGAATGGCGACTTTTAAGATATGCTTCGGCTCGGCAAGAGAGTCATGTGAAAACCTCGAATGAACGTGGAGGTCAAACATTACATAGGAACCTTGTAGACTATTCCCAGACCACGCCATTTGCCGTCGAACTCCTCAAGACATACCTTTGCATGCCCTTAGGCTCCAAGAACTGACCGAGAAGTTGAAGAAGAAGACCTGGAATAGCATTCAAGTCGTCAAGAGACAACTCATCATAAACCATGCTTCTTTCGTACAACTTCAAGAAACTCAACAAGTCTCTCACCTTCTTTCGTCCGGAAATCAACGTCTCCACCAGTACAATCAAATCTCCAGGAAGGAACCAGCGGGCTTTGACACCGACTCTGTAATCTAATACAGGCTTCACGTCTCCATCAATCGCCATCTCATAGAGAAGACTTGGAAAATCCACCCCTGCCGCCATGGCTAAAGCCAAAGACCCCCAAAACCTTGGGTTTATCTCCATAAGCACAGGAACCCCCGTGTTAATGTCACGCCTGAATTCCACCATGGCGACTCCGAACCACTTCAATGCTTTCAGAAGCTTTAGTCCCAGACGCTGTGTTTCAGGATCCCGTACAGTCTCGCGTAAGGTGCTCTGACCACCTGTTATCGGATATTCTCTAAGTCTTTTGTGCACGACGACGGCTCTTGACTGAGACCTTCCGTTAAACAGTGCTTCAACACCATAGCCAATTCCAAAGACGTACTCTTGTATGATTGGATATTCGCCCAGAACTCTTTGCAGCGTCGCATATTTGGCGATGAGATCAGTAGGTGTAGATGCATAGGCAACTCCCCAAGCTCCCGTTCTCATAGATGGTTTTATTACGACTGGATAATCCACCTCTTTCGAAACTTCTTTCACCTTCTCTGAGCCGTCAATGAAATACGTCTTCGGATGAGGAATCCCAAGTTTTGATGCAAAACGCATAAGAAACGACTTATTTGCAGCCTTAGCCAATGTCTCGAAGTCCACAAACGGAACTTGGACAAAAGGGGTGAACTTTTCTTTGTGTTTCAGAACTTGCAGAAGTGTCTCTTGTTCAACTGGGAACAAGACCTCAAATTTTCCGCTCTTTACTATCTTTAATAACGCTTTGATAAAAGAAGAGGGATTTTTTGATGGATTTGGACATAAAAACTGATAGTCCGCGTACTTTGAGAAGAAGGAGTGGGCATATCTCTTGTCGCTGACACATCCCACCTTCACCCCTCTTCTCCCCAGCGACCTAGAAATTGCAAGGGCAATCCTGTTGTGAGCATCTGTTACTAGAATAGCATTCATGATATGCCCATCATCATAGGTGCTTATGCCGTCATTACGAAGGCTGAGCAGGTCTTGGCGCCGCCGGAGGGATTTGAACCATCGACCAACTGGTTAACGGCGTCAACCTTGATAGTGTGGCTTTTCAAGTCAGTTGCTCTACCAGACTGAGCTACGGCGGCACTCTTTATGGTGAAAGAGTTAGAAATATTTAAACGCATGCGTACATGCAGCCCCATCTCGCCTATTTCCATTGCTTTGTTGCTACTCCACCAACAGATTCGACAATGTGTTCGCAATTCTAAGCACATCTGGGCTTTGTAAGAGGGGATGGTTTGGGATGGTGAGAATGGACATTGCAGTAGTACAAGCATTGGGAGCCTTAACCCGCAAGGAGCTAAATATTTCGGGGAGGTAGTCGTATGGCCTTCCCGTGTCAACACCTCGTCTTATTAATCGCTTCTTTGCTTCGTCACGAGAACCCTTTCGAAGCGTTATTGGATATCTCGTAAAAGTGCTTCTTGTGCCATCGCCCATTTTGGGTAGTTGGATGTAGTCGTTAAGCGATTTCAAGAATCCGGTAAGTGTGACAGCGTTCATTATTCTCTTATCGTTGAACTCATCTAGTTTTTCAAGCTGTATTCTTGCTATCTTGGCACAGAACGGTGGCATTTTCGCCAATGATATGGTCGAGTGAAGGCTAATACGATCTTCTTGGCGCACCAGATTTATACAGTTCTCTAAGATTTTTTGGTCAGTTCTGTTCACGTCTTTGTCAAGACGACCCTTTACTAGTGTATAGAGACGGGGATTCGCGAAGGTTTTCATTGCTATGACGTTCCTCATCACGTGAAGGTTCCAGTTGAGGCCAGCGTCGCTCAATTTGGTTTGTCCCGCGATTATTTCATCCAGCAATTCTTCGTTGTTGACGGCGATCGCTCCTCCTTCGCCTGATGTCATGCTTTTCCCAGGTCCAAAACTGAACATCGCGAGGTCTCCAAAGGTTCCCACTTTGATCTTCTTGTATTCGGCTCCGAGGGCTTGAGCAACATCTTCGATGGTGTATAAGCTATGTTTTTCTGCGATTTCAAGTATCTCGTCCATTTCACACGGGCGCCCAAACAAGTGCACAGGAATTATGACTCTGGTTTCTGAGGTTATCGCTTTGGAGACCAGCTCGGGGTCAATGTTATATGTTGCGGGATTCACATCCACTAGCACAGGTTTTAGTCTTAGCCGGATAATGACCTCAAAAACTATGGCGCAGGTGTAGGCGGGGACTATAACTTCTTGGCCAGGCTTCAAGTCTAAAGCTTGGAGAGCCGTGTACAAGGCGGTTCGTCCAGAATTTGAGGCAAAGATCTTCTCAACGCCTAAATAAGCCGCCAATTCGTTTTCGAATTCCGCTATGTCCTCTCCGGCAAAATCTTCACCTGCAAGAAGTCCCTGCAATGCAACAGCAAATTCTTTGTTACCTAGGGGTATAGCTGTTCGGGGAATAATCCTTCCCATGCGTCTCATTGGGCGCGAAGTACCTATAAGTTTTGGTTGTCTAATCTCGGAGCACCCACGTGCTAGCGTCCTATTTCACTCATTATTTTTGGACCAACCCATCGAGATAACGCTGAGGGCAGTCGTGACCATATCTTTGACAGATATGTATATCTACGTTGCAAAGGATCAGGGATCTCGGACTCCTTCTTCATAAGAAAGTAATCATGGAGGTCCATTTCATTACCGCCCCAACGGCTCTTAAAATAGTATATTCCCTCAGTCTCTGATCTCGTTCTGCCCAAATCAAACGTCTTGAACCCTCGTTCACTCCCCCATCTGATCATATGCCAAAAGAGAAGATGTGTCGGATAGAGATCCCTAAATTGGGGGTATACAACACCACTCCAAGTGCTCATTTTATCATTAAAGCAGAAGAACATATCACCAGCTATAGGCTTTCCCTCATGTACCGCCAGCAGCATTTGAAGCAAGCCCTCCGGCTTAAATGCTTCAAAAATATTCATGAAAAGCTCATAAGAGTGCGGGGGAGAACCATGTCTTTTCATAGAACTCAGGTAAATATCATAATACTCTCTGAGGTCATCGGCGCCAACACTCTTGATCTCAATTCCCGTCTTCATCGCTTGCGTCACCCGCCTCTTAACGTCTCTTTTCAAGTTTTGCCAAAGCTTTGACTCACCCTTTCTCAAGTCAATTCTAAAAGTGAGATATCTCTGGGAAGTCGCGAAGCCAAAGGCTGAAAGAACTGAGGACGAAAAGACCGGAGGGGGTTTCAATTCTATGTAGTCTACATTGAGAACTCTTGTTACGCTTTTAAGATTCTTCAAAAGCACCCTCAGTGCACGTTTGACAGTTGAAGTGTCTAAAGAGTTTGCCAGCAGTGGACCTCCATATCCACAGAAAGGCAGTGAGACAAGTTTATCAGGGAAAATGCGGCTTCTGATGAGAAGAAATGGCAATGCTCCGACTATGTCTCCTTCACATTTGACCGCCAGATAATACCTTTCATACCTGTAGGTCCTACAAAGGACATCTCCCCATTCCCAAAGGTGATAAACTTGCGCGTTGGAGTTAGCCCTAACAAAAGTGTTCCATAGATCTTTATCGTCAGAAGTCAGCTGCACTACAGAGAGCTTAACCACGATGGACACCTATGAGTCAAGGCCCATGGTTTCTAGAACTTCTATAGCCGTTGTAGCATCAACTTTTTCAACGAGTCTTTCGAATTGCTCGGAACATGGAATTCCGTAATACGCATAGAGTCTCTTATGGACTGGAAGGCTAGTTTTTGGAAAGCCATGGACTTCCCAAGGGTGAATATAGCACATCGCAGGATGTCCTTGTCTGTTCATGTTCCGTATGCTTTGAAGTATGAATTTGGGTCCGAAAAGTCGCAAGTAGAATCCTCCGGCGGCTGGAATTTTGAAGAGTCCAACTCGACGAACAAGCAGCGGAAACTCCAGTATTTTCTGGCTGGGGTCTTCTCTAGACAGATCAGATGGTGAAGGAACGTATGGATGACAGATACCCCCGCGTACTCCATATTGAGGAGTCATCGTGGGGAAAAGTGATGAATCATACTTAAAACCCCTATCATTGAGGACTCTCAGAGCCCAAATAGTCTTGTTATTCAGCGAAAAATCTGGAGCGCGAAATCCTCGCACTTGTTGTTTCGTTATCTGATACAGTTTGTCAACGCCTTTCTGTACCTCCTTTTCAAAATCATTTCGCCTGACTTCATGGAGCCCCGCATGTGAATATCCATGAAACGCTACCTCATGCCCTCTTTCTGCGATTTCTTTGACCAATTCAGGTAGAACTTCTGCGACTTCACCCAATATAAAGAAAGTCGTGGTCTTGTTATACTTGCTGAAAATCTGCAGGACCTTCCTTGTGGCTTCGACTACATGTCTTGAATTCTTTGGATAAACATCAGCGTCTCGAAAATGCTTTCGGAATACCAATCTATGAAACCATTCCTCCACATCAACGCTAATGACATTCTTCATCGTCTCTACCATTCAACATCTCATCTGAACAACAAGAAGTCCTGTATCACCGAAAAGACGCTATAGGCCGGTTTAGATAAAACCGTATTCCTACTTGGGCCCTTTATGCGAAGCATTGTTTGATTACTGTTCTCAAAAGATTATATCCGAACCTCAGTTTTCCCTTCGTCGAATGAGAGTTAGAATTCATCCTTACTGGTTTTTCAATCACTTTGGCTTGGTGCCTCAGCGCCTTTATAAGGAATTCCAATGCCCCATACTGGTCTTCTTTCAAATACGGCAATATCCTCCTAACAATTGACATATTGTATGCTTTGTATCCACTTAGGCAATCAGTCAACTTCTTCTTCGTCAAAATCTGCACCACTTTGTTAAAGAGCTTTATCCCAACGAACCGGTATCTCGGCATGCTTGGTGTATCACCGTTCAGAAACCGTGACCCTATAACTATGTCCGCCTCCCCGTTGAGGACGGGCTCAACCAACAGGCTAACATCTCTTGGATCATGCTGTCCATCTGCGTCAATGCTCACCATTACGTCTGCCTCCTCGATCGAGGAGATTGCAAACCCTGTTCTCAAAGCTGCCCACTGTCCCAAGTTCACCGGATGCTCCACTACTATCGCCCCTGCTTTCATAGCGCTTTCCCTTGTTCCATCCATTGATCCGTCATCTATTACATGAACTTTCAGATTCAGCTCCAGTTCATTCAATCCGCGAACTACATCTCCAACTTTTTCTTCCTCATTGCACGCCGGTATGCACACGTGTATCGATTTATTGTTCTTCGTCATCGTCACTAGGATTACCTCTTGCTTTTTTCATATAGTTGCGTAATCCAATGTTTTGTACAAGCTCTGTAAGTTTTCGTTCCGTTCTTGTTGCTTGCTGATATGATTCATACGCCAGAGCATAGGCTATGACTAGCCCCACGACCACAACCATAAGAACGGTATTCTCCATTGCCAATACCGGTAAGATCAATGTAGTCAACGATGGAAACGCAAAGAGAATCCCTACTGAGACCCACAAACCTAGCCACAAACCCGTTTTCTTAAATCCTTGTTCGCGTCTCCCCTGAAGTATGGTGTGAACTATTAGGTAAGCACTCACCAGCAATCCAAGCACTTGGATTCCTTTTATCATATTTCAGCCTCCCCAAGTTCACGGTATACATCAAAGGGCATCGTGTTGATCACATTGACACCGAGAAATCGTATGAAGCTTAAATCATGCCTCCAGCTGGAAGCGCGAAGGTTTCCCCACTTTAGAGCAAACTCACAAATCTCATGGGCGATCTTACGTCCAACTTTTGTCACGGTCTCCAGAAAGCTAGGCTTGAGGTTCTTCAGGATTTTAGCTACAATGTTTGAAACTACTCTGTCGAGAAGGCGGCTTCGAATTGTCTCTACGCAGCGTATGGTTAGGTCTACGATGCCTCTCTCTACTCGCGATAAAGCTTTGAACCAAATCCTCTGCCTGACAGCCTTAATCCTCGCCTTCATCAAGCCGTGCCTAGTCACCAATGGGGCCGCTTCTCCTCTCACTCTATTCAGCACGCGTCGAATATTATGTAGGAGATATCCATTTATTAAAGATTACTTCAAAGCGTTATAGAACTTATCTCTATGCGAAGACATGAAGAAAATCAAGGGAGACTATGTGCAAGTGGGTATCAAAAGACAAACTAGAGCAACAAGGATGGTTTTTTTTGAGAAAAAATCGGACCTCTAAGGAAAATTCCACAAAAGCACGTCTTGCGCAAGCAGGTGAGGGTGGGCTAGTCCCAATCAGACATACACGCGTAATCTAGAACTATCTTCCATAAGAATATACGACAACAGAAATATTCATCAGCTTCGCAGATAATAGTAACAATTGAAGAGAATGGAGATGGTTGCATGCGTAAATATTCGGTGTTCATGATGTTGGGTCTCCTTTCAATGCTGTTGCTTGGGTTGCAGCTCTCAGCTCTACCAGCGACTGCACCAACAATAGAGGCAGAAGTTAACATATATCCAGAAGTATTCAACTTAAGACAGAGGGGTGTGATCACAGCCCACATTGTCAGCTTGACAAAGGATGATGTCGCCTACAGCTTGCGGGATGTCAACGAATCGACTATCAGGCTCTACTATGAAGGAGGATTGATTGCTGAAGCACTTCATGTTACAGTCGGAGAAGACAATGTTATCGCGAAGTTTGATGCCGCAATAGTCGCAGACTACATCTGGCTGAACATACTATATCACATGGGCACGATTCCGCCTCAAGAAGGGAAGTACCCCGTGCCGTTAACAGTATCAGGTGAACTCTTGAACGGTGAGCAATTCGCGGGCAGCGATACGATCTTAGTGATCCACGACTTCCGTGAATCCTAAAACGGGGCCAAGCCATCATCCTCAACAAAGGGCATTAGGCCGAACACAGCAATCCCTATTCTTCAACATTGTTTTTTCCTATAGAAGATAACACGACAAAATTTTTAAGGACGGCTGATTGTATCACTTAGTGATTGTAATGAAGCCTAGAGCGTTGACGCTGATTTTTTCGGCACTCCTCGCTGTCTTGATCGTGGGAACGCTTCTGATGCCTGCCGCGGTAGCGACGATTGTAGCAGAGACTGTGGATCTTGAACCAAAAGACATCGATCTTTACGATCCAGATCAGATCGTGACGGCCACGATTGTATTTAAATCAGCGCATGGAGAAAACGAAAGAGTGGTCGAGATCAACACGAGCACCGTGCTTCTTGAGGGAAGCCTCCGGCCGATTCCGGGGAGCAACTCCACGAGCACCAGGCCGTTTGAGTACACCTGTGACTTTGATGGGTACAGCGTACGTGACATCATGTGGCTGAAGATCTATCACAATGGAATGGAGCCCAACCCTCAAGGAAACTATGTCGTTGATTTGACCATAACGGGCAAGCTGTATGATGGCACACCGTTCACCGGCACAGGCCACATACAGGTGAAGCCAAAGAAGCAATCTTCGCCACCTCCACCTCCGCCGTAAGAGCGAGCGCACTTGGGGCTTTATGATTCCAAGTTGCATCAGGCTTCAACAGGGCGTTCAGCATAGAATTATGTTATGTAATTCAATACTTGTTCTCTTTTTAAGGTGGAGCAAACCAATAATAACGTATGCGCGACAGGCGTGTTCTGAAGGTTTGGCTGTTCGTTTTTCTATTACTTGCCACCATCTGCACATTCTTCTCAGTGGTTCACGTGTCTCACGCTTCGCAAGTGATTCAAGTCCCACAGGACTATCCAACAATACAAGAAGCCATAGACGCCGCGGTCGACTACGATACGATTCAGGTAAACCGCAGATCAGGCGAGTCTCAGAGCGTCTACTATGAGAGGTTGACTGTCAACAAGGAGCTCACACTGGTCGGAGAGAGCAGAGAAACCATCATAATCGACGGAGGTGGCGCTGGATCGGTCATTCGCGTACTGGCACACAACGTGGAGATCAGAGGCTTCACTATTAGGAATGGGGGTACAGAATATAACGGGATCAGATCAAACGGCTACTACTACGTGACTGTCACCAACAATACGTTAAGCGGAAATAAGTATGGTATCTCCCTGCTCAATTCCGATTATCATACGGTTGTAGAGAATCTACTATTCAACAACAGTGTGACTGGCATAAGTCTGTCTGGATCTATTGGCAACAACGTTAGCGATAACGAGGTGTCAGACAGCGCGTATGGAATGAAGTTGTTGTCTACTGACGCTACATTTGTGGTTGGCAACACGGTTTCGGACGGTTCCTATGGGATTTACCTTCAGTCTTCATCCAATGACACTGTGAACGGGAACACCTTTACGGGGAATGGTGTAAGCGGCGTTATCTCTTACCTGTGTCATGACATCATTGTCAGCAATAATGAGGTCACGGAGAGCGCATATGGCATAGAGCTCCACACCTCTGACACCGTCACTGTCCTGGGCAACAATGTAACCGGCAATTCTTACGGTATCTATTTGGCGCATTCAAATCCCTCAAACGCTGTGGAGAACAATACAATCTCTGACAACAACTGGGGTATCAAACTCTACAACTCATCGAGCAACTCCCTCAAAGGCAACACACTTTCTTACAACACCTTCGGAGTAGATCCAGAAGCTGAATCCGACAGCAACCTCATCTACCACAACAACTTCCTCGATAACACCGAACAAGCCGTCTGGAACCCCGACTGTGTAAACACGTGGGACGACGGTTATCCCTCTGGCGGAAATCACTGGAGTGACTACACGGGCACAGACGCGAACGGAGATGGCATAGGAGACACCGCCTACAGTATTGATCCAATGAACAGGGACAGATACCCGCTCATGGCTGGTTGGGGCGGAGTACACGACATCGCAATCTTGAGTGTTACCCCCTCCGACACATTGGTCTATTGGGGAGAAATTGTTCTTATCGATGTCGATGTGAGGAATGAAGGAACGTGGACTGAGACCTTCGATGTCACCGTCAGATATAACAGCACTACAATGGGAGTGCAAACTGTCAACAACCTAGCTCCAAGCACAGATAAGACATTAACGTTCAATTGGAACACCACACAAGTAGACCAAGGAAGCTACACCATAGAAGCAGAAGCCACAATAGTTGTTTTCGAAACCGACACCGCCGACAACAACTACACAGACGGTATGGTAGCCGTGATAAAAGTGCATGATGTGGCAATAGTAAGCATGGAGGTATACCCGCCATTTGTGCCTAGAGGTGAACTCATCTACATCAACGTCACGGTTGAAAATCTTGGAACCTTTTCAGAGACCTTCAACGTCACTGTGTATGCGGATAGGAATGTCGGCGACGTCCACGTTGATATCGGTAACGAAACTGTGTCCCTTGACAGAGAAGATTCAACACTGCTTGAGTTCGTTTGGAACACCACGGATGTTCCGTATGGAACATATTATATCACAGCAGAAGCGGTTCTTCCCGAAGATTACGATCCCACTGACAACGTAGCTGTCGCAAAGGTTGGGGGCGTTTCTGTTCCGTTCCATGAACCCAAGGAAGTGTTCGTCTTGTTGTCTTCCCTAGTCTCATCGATACTTGCAGCGGTCGCTTTTGGGGCAGTTGCGATAGGCTTCTTCAAGCTCCTGATGTCCGTTAGATTTCGATTACCTTTCATCAGATTTGCTCGACATCTTTTGTGCGCGCGTATTACCAACGCATGCTATGTGGGAGGTACTGGAGAGTCCTTTCCGAAATAAGTTATATATAATCGCCGTCTGCCACATTTTTATGGAGAGACCTAGAGAGAGGAGAATTTCGAAGCTTGAATAGGAAATTGAGTGTTCTTGCGTTATTGATTGTTTTGTTTGTGGTTTCTCTATCTTTTGGGGGGGAGACTAAGTCCTCTTCTTCAGAGGAAGATGTTTCTTCGGCTCCGGTAGATGGAAATGGTTTAGGGGTGTACTTCTTTTATGGGCAGGGGTGTCCTCACTGTGCCAGTGTTGAGCCTTTTCTTGATAAGATGAAGCACAAATATCCCCTGCAGCTTCACGCGTTTGATATTTACAACGATAGAAGCAGCCTTTCAGCTTTCAGTGATTACTGTGATCTGTACAGTCTCCCTTTGGAGGGTAGAGGTGTTCCTGCGATTTTTGTTTCAGATACGTATTTTGTTGGTGACAGCCCGATTCTTAATGGTTTTGAGGAAGCGGTCAAGAAGGCGTTGATGAAGGACTCTTCGACTGATAGGGCGGTGGATGTGGACGTCACAGAAAGTTCGAATCAGGAAGTAGTGTCTGCCGCAAGTAGTTTTTCCATGATTACTCTTACTATTGCCGCTTTGATTGATTCTGTTAGTCCTTGTTCTATTGCCATTTTGGTCTTTTTGATTGGTGCTCGAGTGCTCGTTGCTGATCGTAGGAAGAGAGCGTTGAGGGTAGGTTTGGCTTTCTGTCTTTCTGTCTTCATTGCTTACTTCTTGTTTGGGCTGGGTTTGTTCACGTTTGTGCAGGTTAGCGGTTTCTCCAGCATCTTCAGTCTGTTGGTTGGGCTAGCTGCTGTTTTGGCTGGGGTTTTCTATCTCAAGGATGTCTTCTGGTATGGCGACCGCGGGTCTGTGATGGAGGTTCCCCGCTCTTTGAAGCCGCTGCTTATGAAGATGCTTAAGGGCGTTACGAGTCCGTTCGGAGCCTTTGTGATCGGTTTTGTGGTTGCCTGTTTTGAATTGCCCTGTACTGGGGGACCTTACTTGTTCATTCTCGGGCAGTTGGCAGATAATTCCACTAGGCTTCAAGCAATCCCGCTGCTGCTGTATTACAACTTTGTGTTCGTTTTGCCGTTGATCATGACTTCTCTGCTTCTTTACTTTAACATCCTTTCCATAGGCAAGGCAAGAGAATGGAATGATAAGAATAAGTGTTTGTTGCGATTCATCAGCGGCTTCACACTGATGGCTTTAGGGCTAATGGTGATACCTCTCTCACTAGCAGTTCAGTTTATTCAGTTGTTTCTATGCTGTTTCAAGGCAGTTGGTCCTTTTGTGCTAGTCACCATTTCCATTTATTTTGGTGTTTCCGTTGCTCCTTTGGCAAAGACCAAGCTTTGTTCGGGGACTTTTCTAATTCTTCTAATCGCTACGTCTTTTCTTATTCCTTCGCTCAGCGTTGCAATAGCAAACTCTGGCAACGTCCCACAGAGTGGAATATCGGGATTGTGGAAAGAATCGACAGAACTAGACAAGGTAGCGTTGGTCGAGAATGATCTAGGTGTAAGAATAGATCCGATGCTTCTAGAGAAAGCCAGATTGAAGCCTGATGAAGTTCTGAGAGTGTTCATTGTTTTTGGTGAGAAGCCGGTCGATTATGATAGATTTGTTCGATCATTGAATGGGAAGATCCTACATGACTATGAAGTCATCGAAGGAATCGCAATAAGCATTGCTGGAAGATATCTGGAGACACTAAAAGAATTGGAGAACGTCGTGGGCATTCACGAAGACAGAGAGGTGCACGCTTTCCTCGATGAAAGCGCTCCGTTGATCAGTGCGGACGATGTGTGGGCGGAGGGGATAAACGGTTCAGGAGTAGATGTTTGCATCGTTGATACGGGTGTCAACTATAACCATCCTGCTTTAGCAGGCAAAGTGGTTGCCCAGAAATGTTATTGTCAAGGCAATCCTGGTCCCAGTGGTTGCTGCCCCAGCGGAGGAGAAACAGAAGATGATGCAATGGATGACCATGGTCACGGAACACATTGCGCTGGGATAGTTGCCTCCACCAACGATACTTACAAGGGAGTCGCGCCTGGCTCCTCAATAAAAGCTGTCAAGGTTTTGGATTCAGAAGGTAGTGGGTGGGAGAGTGATATTGTAGCGGGGATTGACTGGTGTTCGGATCAAAATGCAGACATTATCAGCATCAGTCTCGGAGGTGGCTTGTTCACGTCATATTGCGATGGCGAACCGGATGCGCAGGCAGTCAACAACGCTGTCGACGCAGGGGCTTTTGTCGCGGTGTCTTCGGGAAATGACGCCAGCACGACTCATTTGTCCGCTCCCGCTTGCGCTTCGAAGGGAACATCGGTTGGAGCAACCTATGATGCTGATGTTGGTGGTATAGTATGGGGCAACCCGGAAGTTTGCAGGGATACAGCAACATACGCGGACAAGATTGCTTGCATCACCAACAGAGATGACATCCTTGACCTATTGGCGCCTGGCGCTTTGATCACCTCAACAGGACTCAACAGCGATTTTGATACTCGGGGAGGAACCTCGATGGCCGCCCCCCACGTGGCTGGTGCGGCTGCCCTATTACTTGAAGCGAAACCAACTCTAACACCTATCGAAATAGAGGCTATCTTGAAACACACTGGGGAAGGTATCTACGATAGTGAGACAGGCCTAACCTTTCCTAGAATTAATGTTTCGGCTGCCGTCAGCCTACCTTCGATGGGGCATTTGGAACCTTATTTGATTGATCCAACTTCTGACAAGCATGTTGCTCAACATGCATTCTTCAACTTCAGTTCAGGTGTAAAGTGCGTAGGTGGAAAATGTGGAAATGTGAGTGCTACTTTGGGGACAAAAGAGATCTCTTATGATGATGGCAGTGCAGAGAATGCGTGGGTATGGACCTATGAAGGAAATATTTGGGCAGTTGGGTTTACACCGATAGAATATCCTGTTAGGCTTGAGACAGGAAAGTTCTATATCTACCCTGGTTGGCCGGATCCTGGCAATGATAACTTTAACGTATCTATATTTGATGATGATGGTCCTGATGGCGCACCAGGCACTTTATTGGGTGGTCCTATCAACTCAGGTCCAATAGCTACTGGTTGGGTAGATGTGGGTATTTCATCACTAAATATCACTATCACGGATGGAGACTTCTATCTAGCCCTAGTTCAGGTTGGGGATCATCCAAACAGTGTAGGTATGGGAACAGACGAGAATGGGCCTTGGGCGCAACGATCTTGGCAAAGGAATGTTGTGGCGGGAGGGGACTGGGTTCAGCTAGACAGTTCGTACGGTAATATATTGACAAGGGCAGTAGTGGGTATAGTCTCAACTATTTCGGGAGATGCCCCCTTCTACACAACCTCAGATAACCCGCAAACCTGTTTGAATTTGGAATCAGGAGATAGTTGTAACCAAACTTGGCAAGTGAACGCAACTGGCAATCCAGGTTCTTATGAATTCTCTGCAGTTTACAATTCCGAAACTTATGCTTGGTATGTCCCGAGCAACACGACTCAGAAGATCAACGTTAGGATAATTGGTGCGGTATATAACGTCAATTCAGGCTTGGATTATGCGACGATTCAAGAAGCAATAGATGCTGCTGAGACTTTCAATGGGCATGCAATTGTAGTTTATCCTGGAACCTACAACGAAAATATTGATGTTAACAAATCGTTGAGCATCAGATCGATATCCGATGATCCGGCGGACACCATTGTAAATTCGTCTGACCCGGAAGGTCCAGTTTTTAACGTGACGGCAAACAACGTCAGCATAGGCGGGTTTACTATAACCGGAGCCGGAGAAGGCGCGGGCATATACATTTCTGGATTTGACAATAGTAGCATCTCTGACAACGTAGTAACAGGTAACAGAATGGGCATTTATTTGAGGCAGCCTTATTATGCTTATCACAACGTGTCAGGCAACAGTCTGAATCAAAATGATGTCGGCATTTGGCTTGAAAATTCAAGCTACAATGTGATATCGGTCAATGTAATCAACTCAAACAGTGATGCGGGTGTTGAACTCCGTAACTCTTCTAGCAACACGATAACGTACAACAACGTTAGCCTGAGTGAAAAAGGAATTACACTATATGGAAGCTCATTTTCTAACAACATTTCCTACAATAATATCTTCGATAACACGTGGAACTTATACAACAATCTGACTGATACAATGACAGCAGAATACAATTGGTGGGGAACGATCTGTTGCTACTGCATCGATAGCAAGATCTATGATGATGAAGAGGGGAGGGGTGAAGTGGACGTTAATCCAGTTCTGGATGCTCCGTATGCTGAAGGAGTTGCAACGGATTGTTGGAACCATGATGTAGCCGTCACCGGCATCAAGGTTTGGCCACTTTGGGCACCCAAAGGTCAACTCATCTACATCAACGTGACTGTTGGAAATCTTGGAAACTTTTCAGAGACGTTTAGTGTCATTGTATATGCGGAGAGGAATGTCGGCGACGTGCATGTCGATATCGGTAACGAAACGGTGTCTCTTGACAGAGGATACTCAACAATCGTTGAGTGCACTTGGAACACTACGGATGTCCCGTATGGAACGTACTGGATCACTGCTGAAGCAGTTCTCCCTGAAGATTACGATCCTACAAACAATGTCGACTGGGTGAGGGTTGGAGGCATTTCTGTTTCTTTACGTGAACCTGAGACAAATGTGCTCGCTTTGTTTGCTCCTCTAGCCTCAGCGATACTTGCCGTGGCTGCACTCGCAGCAGTCGCGATTAGCTTCTTTAGGTTCTCCATGTCCATTAGACTTAAGATGAGGTAGGGTTCGACATGCACGCTTGATAAAGCTTCAAATATGACAAATTATAATACAGTTAGGTGTAGAATAGAATGAGAGAAAGGAGGAGGAGACACTGCGCTCAAGAAAAGACTTGTTGTGGCTTATCATAGGCATGCTTGCAATCACCCTCATGCCCCTCAACTTTGCTACGGCTGCCCCTGAGAACGTGATCTACGTTGATCCGCCAGTTGTGTGGGACACCGAGTATGACATCGGCGACACATTGACGGTTGAAATCAAAGTCGACTACGTTGAAAGCCTCTGGAGTTACCAGTTCGAACTGGCCTNNCGACTTCCTGGGAAGCGCGATACCACCACCGCTCAGGCCGCTCTATGTCCTAGAGTTTCCAGGACCTGGATTCGACAACGTTGCGGGCACGCTGGGCTTGTATGGATGCGCCATCAAGCTGCAGCCGCCGCCACCACCATTCTTCTTCCCAACTGGAAGCGGGGTGTTGGCAACGGTCACCTTCGAGGTCGTCGGAGAGGGAATGAGCGGCATAGTGCTTGGACCCCAGACCGCACTCTTCGACCCGCAAGGAAACGAACTGCCTCCAATGTCAACCCATGGACACGGCTTGTTCATCAACACTGAGAACGCGCCCGAACTGTACATCCGCACGCGAGGCGCACACGGCGGCGGCGTATGGCCAGAATGGCACGTGAATCTCGTCGGTGAACTTCAGACCATGTACTGCAGGATTATGAACTATGGAGAACAGTCTGCGGAGGTCAAGGTAGTGTTCACAGTGGTGTACGGTATGTTCCCAAAGATGGAGTTTCCATCCGATATCTCGACGATTGACGCTGCCACATGGATCAGCGAAGACATTGTCCCTGGAGAACTCGTTGTTTCTGCTAGCTTCATGCCGCCAGGACCTGAGGTCTTCTACATAAGCGCTAGGCTGTATGTAGGCACAGAAGAGTACCCTTACGAGCTGATTGAAGGACTCTTCGGCGGCGTGGGAGTTTCAAGAGACCCAGCGACCAAGTGTAAAGTCGTAGCATAAATGTAGTTTGCCACCTCGAGCCTAACTCGCCTTCCCCCTTTTTTTTCTGTTTTCTGCCTAATCATGTATGCATAGCGCGCTTTCTTCATGTGCCGGCGAATTTTCTTGCACAAGATTGTTCATTCATTTTGAAGCTGATATTAGATGATTGTAGAGCGCGCATTAGGGAGATCAGTTGAGGATCATCGAGACTCCCTGAGTGGAGAAGATGTGCTGAGTGCCCATATGCTAGACTGTCCGACAAAGTGGAGAAGGAAAGAGACGGTCATTGCTGAAGGGGCGACGGGCAGTTGTTGACAGCAGGGTTAGGTGGGCTAGAAGATGC
>JABAOF010005830.1_pt2 | contig 16304 bp, 19 predicted proteins | sample 7062171 | NCBI WGS metagenome assembly JABAOF01 (sample SAMN14538628, study PRJNA623070) | marine sediment metagenome | biome: marine biome [ENVO:00000428]; feature: marine pelagic biome [ENVO:01000023]; material: deep marine sediment [ENVO:00002113] | place: India: Gulf of Khambhat ...
GATTCTGCCTTCACTGACAAATCAAGGATATATGTTCCGGGTTCCTTTGGTGTTATGTACAGGTAAACCCTCTTGTCCCCCACATCCACCTCAAGGGAACCTGGGTAAGAGAGCCATTCCTCTGAAACACCTGAAACATCTATGGTGAAGGTCTGCTTCTTGGATGAGGTTATATCTATGCTAACTGTTCCTGTTGCACAGTTCTCTATATCCAGTGAGGTTGGGTGAACATCAACAGAGGTTATGTAGGTTGGGGTTGGTTCCGGCTCCGGGCAATCATGTGGACATGTCTGGCGGGATTCCCCATACTCACACACACCGTTGTAATTGCATGCTTGGGGTGGTTGTGTACCTGTTCCCCGAATATTTATGATGACGTTTCTTGTATCAGTGTATCCACATTCTGCTACTGCCTCTACCCTGACGTTGTGGCTTCCTTCAAGCAGGTAGAAGTTAAAGGATTTGGTAATCTTGGATCCTGAATATAGTTCTACTTTTTCTGATCCCCAGTAAGAGCCATCTATGTAAAGCTTGGCTCTTATGGTTTCCTTGCGGGTTCCTGTGTTTTTCAGGGTAAACTTTACCCATGCAGGAGAACCCTCAGAAACCTCGGTTATGTAATCAAAATCCTCGATTGAAACACTACAGGTCCCGTATTCTCCTCTACAGTAACCATTCTCACACCTGTTGGAGCAATAGGTTATAGAGCTCCAAGAGCAGTCAGAGTTCTGGTATGCCTTGTTATAAGAATCTTTACATCTCCATCCTGGTGTACATCCATCGCCGATGCAGTAACCATTACTGCACCCATCTTGGCAGTAGGTTGAAGAACTCCAGGTGCAGTCAGAGTTCTGGTATGCCCTGTGATAATAATCCCTACATTTCCATCCTGGTGTACATTCATATCCATCAACACAGTATCCATCAACACAGTCTGCACAAAGCTCCCAATCTTTCCATTCATACTCACAATCAGAGTTCCTGTAAAGCCTCTGTCTCCAGTCACCATTGCATCTGTAGGTGTCCAGATATTCGGGGCTGCATATGTTTCTGCAGTCAGCCCAACATGTGCTTGCTGTTTCTCCGCAGTTGCACATACCATCACCACATACATTGCAGTTGTAGCAATACTCGCCCCCATTAACATCAACCACGATCCACTGTCCATCATCACATACCATGTATCTCGTATTCGTGTAATCACAGTAGTCCTGTCCTTCAAAACCAGAAGGATTCTGGCACATGTAGGGCTCAAGGATGTTGTGGACTATTGTTTCACTGTCGTTTGCATTACACCCCGCTTCTGCCCACAGCTCGATAGTATACTCACCATGACCAAAGCTGTACGTATGTTCAATCCTTCTTGTCTGGGACATTCTCAGCTCAAAGCTTCCTGTCCTCACTTCTTCACCGTTCACGTAAAAAGCATAGCTTATCAACTCAAGACCGGTTCCTGAGTTCTGGACATAACCAACTATCTTGTCACCTTCAATATTCAGTCCGTAAACATTAACACCGCATGTAAATGCGAATGTAGGGGTGGATATAAGTATAGCTAAGAATGCGAAAACTACTGCTGAAAGTACGAATCCGTTTTTAATAATCCATAATCTTTCTATAATCTATACATTTATAAACTTTTCGGTTTTTTACACTCTTGAGTAGTTAAAATAAGTTCGTAAATTATAGAATCATGGGGGACACTTCGCACATATAGACTTAAATAGTGTTGTGCTCAGGTAGCGGTCTCCCCGGTCAGGTAATATCACACTAATAACGCCATCATCCATATCCTTTGCTATGCTTAAAGCTCCGGCTACAGCTGCACCACTTGACATACCAACAAATAGTCCTTCCTTTGTAGCCAGTAACCTTGCTGTTTCAAAAGCCTCATCATCCTCTACTGTAACTTTCTCGTCCAATGCCTTTGAATTATAAATTTTAGGAACAATAGATTCTTCCATATTTTTCAGTCCTTGAATAGCATGTCCTTTTTTGGGCTCGATTCCAATAATCTTTACTTTTGGTTTTTTCTCTTTCAGGTATCTACCCACTCCCATCAAAGTTCCTGTTGTTCCCATGCCGGCAACAAATACGTCAATCTCTCCTTCGGTTTGGGAAAAGATCTCTGGTCCTGTTGTCTCATAATGAGCAAGGATGTTGCTCTTATTCTCAAATTGATTGGGCATGAAATATTTATCCGGTTCATTCTCGAGAATTTGATGTGCTCTCATGATAGCACCATCCGTACCCTTGTCTCCTGGGGTGAGTATGATTTCTGCACCATAGGCTTCAAGAACCCGACGTCTCTCTTCGCTAACACAGATCGGCATCACAAGCTTAACCCGATACCCCTTGGCAGCTCCTATCATTGCCAATGCAATGCCTGTATTTCCTGATGTGGGTTCAAGGATTATTTTCTCTTTAGAAAGTTTTCCAGATTCTTCTGCTTTTCTTATCATGTAATAAGCAGGGCGATCCTTAACAGAACCGCCAGGATTACATCCTTCAAGCTTACCATAAATTTTTACCTTTGGATTCCCATTTAAACAATTCAATTCTGCAAGCGGGGTATTACCAATGGTATCCAATACATTGTATTTTTTAATTTTCATATTCTTTATTGAAAACAGTTAAATTTAAAACTCTTAATTCTCATCTAAATTGCGCATTTTAGGCAAAACAGTTTAAGATTTACTCATTTCTCACTTTATCAAGAAGCAGTCTCCTCTCTGTCCTTGCAACGGTTTCCCTTACCTGTTCCAGGGAATCTATGTCTGATGTTATGGAATCAATGCCTAACTCTACCAGGGTTTCTACCAGTCTCGGATCACTTCCAACATCACCACAAACAGAGACCCTTACCCTATGTTGCTTGCAGACATTCACGACGTGTTTCATCAGATTTATCATTGCGGGGTTCAAATCTGTGTAAAGTTTGGAAACATTTGGGTTGTCTCTGTCTATCCCCAGAACCAGCTGTGTCAGGTCATCACTCCCTATGGAGACGAAATCTATACTCTCCCTGCAGAAATTCTCTATGTTCAGGGCAGCGGCAGGGGTTTCTATCATTATCCCTGTCTTTATGGGGAAATCCAAGAAGCTCTTCGCCCTCCTGAGTTCTTCAACACTTGATATGAATGGTAAGAATAGAACCAGGTTGTTCATTCCATTCTGGTGTAGCCTTCTCAGAACCCCGATTTCCATTCTGAATACCTCGGGTTCATCAAGGCTCCTTCTTATTCCATGCCATCCTAGAATGGGATTCGTTTCCTTGGCTTCTTCCTCACCCTCTTCACTGTCCCCAAGTTCACTGAAATCATCTGTCCTTACATCAAGGCTCCTGTAGAAAACTGGTTTTGGGTAGAGGGTTCTTGCTATTCTTTCAAGGGAATCGTACAAAATCCGAGAAAACTCATCCGGGTTGTTTTTTGCCAGGTATATGGGATGCCTACCAGATTCTGAAAGCAAATGTTCAGCCCTAAGGAGCCCCACACCATCTGATTCCTTTGCTTTCTCTGCCATATCAGGCAGGGTGAGGTTGACCTTCACCTGGGTTGCTGTGAAATCATCCCTCGATTCTCCCATATGAAGATCTGGCCTTAGGGGTTCTTCATACGCTTCTGTTTCCTGCATGACCGGTATTTGGGGTTCTACTGGTTCAATGGGTTCTGGTTCCTTATAATAAATCCTGCCATTAATACCATCGATACCTATAACCTGGTCATCCTTAAGGAGCGCTGTTACTGTTTCTGCTCCAACTATGCACGGGATTCCAAGCTCCCTTGCAAGCCTTGCAGCATGGCAGGTTCTTCCACCAGAATCCGTTATTATGCCTGAGATTTTCTTGAAGGCAGGGACCATCAAATCAGATGTCATCATGGTAACCAGAATATCTCCATCATTTATTTTGCTCAGATCTGACTGGCCAAGAACTATCTTTGCATTTCCCTTTGCAAAGCCCGGGTATATTCCAACACCCTCTGTAACGGGATTCCCATCAAACCTGTGCTCTTCCATTGGAACGGAGAGCTCATTTATTGGTTGGGACTGTAGAAGGAAAATTCTACCCCTCTCCATACACCACTCAATCATCCTTGCACCACCATGTCTCTCAGTTTTGAGGGCAAGTTCCCAGAGCTTTATCAGTTCGTTGTCATTGAGCACATCGAGTTCTGTATCTCTTCTTGAAACAGATTCCCTTACTGTCTCCCCTGACATGGCGTCTCTCTTCAGCATCCACAGCTTTCTGCGGATTTTCTTTTCCAAGACCTTCCCCGTTTCCTTTTCAAGCACGTATTCGTCTGGTGTGACCAGCTCAAGCATGGCCTCTCCGAGTCCTGGTATGCCTTCAACAACAATCTTTGACCTGTCCTGGGTCTCTGGCTGGTATGTGAAAATGGTTCCGGATTTATCAGAATCAACCATCTTCTGGATAACGATTCCCATTGATGGAAATCCCTCTATTCTCCTGTCTCTCCGGTGGAACATTGCCCTTGCTGTGAAAAGGGAAGCCCAGCACTTCTTTACAGCGTCTGAGATCTTTTTCCGTCCCCTCACATTAAGGATGGATTTTCCCTGCTCCATGAATTCTCCTATGGGTGAGGTCCTTACTGCCAGCCATGCCTCTCCCCTTCCTGCTTTTATGAGATCAAGGGCAGCACCACCAAGCTCCTTCGCTTCCTTCCCTACACTGAGCTCCTCATAAGCATCCATCATATCCCTTTCAAGGTAGTCTGGTATGTTGGAATTCGTTATCATTGCCTGTATCTTTTCAGAAACCTCCCTCAGAGATTGGAAGTCATCAGGATTCAGATCCTTCACAAGGTTGGCAATTCTGCTCTCTAGCTTGTTTGCCCTTGCGAATTTTTCAAAGGCCTTTCTTGTCAGCACAAAACCAGGCGGAACAGAGAAATTCGCCTTTAAAAGGTCAGCTAGTGATAACGCTTTTGAGCCAACATCGGGGCTATCATTATCGATATCCTCAAGCTTTATCACATAAATAGGGTCTGTCTGGGTCATGATAAGTTATTGGTATAAAAGTTATTAATTCTTTGCCAGCAACATATCTTCTTAACCTATTAATATGTATATATAACATGCCCGGAGATGTTGAGAGCAGGCTGGAAGGGGAAACCAGAAAATGGCTTGACAGGATTGAGAACGAAGTCAGAAACATAAAAATCAGTGAAGAGTTTGAGAAAAAGAAGATTGATTCTGTGATTGAAAACATAAATGCGTACATAAGCGACTGCAGACATTTTCTGGAGGAGAGGGATTTCATAAACGCGTTCGAGGCCGTGGTTTATGCGTGGGGTATCATAGAAACGTGCCAGCGCCTAGGAATATTTGAGAAATAGAATGGTTAATACTTGCAAAAATTAAAAGGTTACTTTCTTAACTTCCAGTACGCCCCGCCCAGGATTAATAGTATGATAATTATTATTCCCCAGAAAGCAACAGGACTACCTGTTATCAATCCCACAAGTCCAACCAGGACTCCTTCTTCCTCTTCTATCACTTCCTCTGGCTTGGGATTGCAGGCTCCGTCTTCACATCCCCACTGACAGATATCAACGTCTTTCCATGCATTATCAACACACTTCCTCACAATATAGTTAGCGCATATCCTTGAACTCTCGATGCATCCAATCTCAGGGATTATAGTGTTGTTGTAAGCTATCATGTTATTACAGTTACGGTATTCTATACCATTAACATCTTCATAGGATGTTGAGTGATAAATCTTTACATAATCAGAACTATAACAACATATTCCACATTCTGAGTTGTTGTTCGTCCTAATATAAGATAGAGTAATATTACTGCTTTCTTCTTGAACTATTATTCCGTGTTGATTGTGATTGTATATACTGACATTATGTACTGTTCCATTATGTACGCTTGAAAGAACTATCCCCCGCTTGGTATTGTCATGGGTAGTAACGTCCTTGATTGTGATGCCATTATTGTTACCACCGCACACATGGATTCCTATAGAAGATGACCAAGCAGTAACATTCTCGATTCTCATATTTGTAACACTATCGCTAGTAAAGATTGCAGAATCTTCGAAATCATGAATCAAACAGTTTCTGACTATAATATCATTAGAGTTTTCAAATCCTATCCCAGTACTATATACTGTGTCGTTTCCATAGATTGTGTAGCCATCACAATCTATCGTTACATTTTCCACCCCTGAGCCATAAGCACCTAAGCAAGAACCTGATGTATTATGAGATAGAGATGTATTCAAAAGGTATGATGTGTGAGATGATAAAGGCTGACAAGAATCTATGGTGAGGGCATTCGCTGAGTTAAACAGAACTAAGGTTATAAGAAACGGAATGTAGTAAATCCTGAGCAGATTCATATTTTTTATTAGTGAAGAAACAAATTAATAAACAGGGATTCGAATGAGAGGGTTTTGGTACATGATAGAGGCCATTCTTGCAGGGATTATAATGATAAGCTTTCTCCTCGTCTTGGCATTGGGATACGGAAAGGTTCCTGGAGAGTATGTGAGCCTGAAGGGTTATGAGATTCTGCATGACCTTGACCAGCAGGGGATTCTTAGGAGTTACGTAATAGATGGTAACTATTCAGGTCTGGAATCCCAGATTAAACTTTTCGAGTACAACCACTCCGTGCAGATATGTGACCAGACAGGGAATTGTTCAGGAAGCATGCCAGATGCCGCGAACGTGTGGATTGGTAACTATTATATAATAGCTGGAGAAGACCAGTACCAGCCTTACCTGATTAAACTGTACATGTGGAGGTTATGAAAGCGCAATTCTTCATCCTTGGTGCAATACTGCTTTGTTCACTGTTTTTCATAGGCCTGCCGCCCGGGCAGCCCCTTGTGCAATCCCCTCTTCAGGACATGGATTATATATTGCAAAATCTGGAAAGGGAATTTCCTCATGCCCTTAACCTGGGTCTGGAGGATGAAAATCCCAGGCAAACCATGGAAGACTTCACCTCATGGGTCAGGGGATTGACCCAGAACTTCCTGCTTAACTTCTCATCCTTCTGGGTGTTTGCGGAAGGAGACCCTTTAACCGGGAATGTGGTGGTTTCTCTGGGGAACTACATGGGTAGCGATATGAACGTTAATCTGGATCTTGATGGGGACCAGAGAAATGTTTTTGTCCAGGACGGAGACTCCCAATCTACAACGTTCTCCTCAGTTGGTTCTAGCTATGGTTTGTCAGTTCAGTTCGGGAACGAAGCCAGAAGCTTTACCTGGCAGAGGGACAAGGTCAATCTCTTCGCTCTTATAGAACTGGTAAGGGGAGAAAATATAGCTAGAAGTGACGTTGTGGCTTAAATCTTAAATTTCTTAACACCAACCAAATTATAGAAAATGGTAAAATGAAAGAAATAGAATGCTACACTTGTCCGGATAATATGAAAAACAAAGGGGAATATGCACATTATTGTAACGCGTTACGAGTGCTCTTCCATGTAGACGAAGAAATAAGGGAAAAGGAGATGAGATATTATCAAAGATTCTGTGACAGGTGTAGATTCTCTGAAGAGTAAGCAGAAACATCTGATTAATGTATTATTTCTTCTTCTCTTTTTTTCTGAACAGTACCTTGAATGGGGAGAATATTATCTTTATTATTTTGACTCCTCCTGAGATGAAGGCATACGCGAAGTAGAGAACAACGCCGAATATCGCGAACCAGAGAATATTACTCAGTGTGATGGGGATGTTGAAACCAAACATGTTCGCAACGAAGGGGAAGGCAGCGGCTATCACCCCTATTATAAGGGCCTTTATCACGGTCTGGAAAAGTTTGTAGGCAAGTATCAGAAACACAAAGAAGACTATAAACAGTAGGATTGAGTTTGCCTGCTGGAGTTGTGATAAAATCTGTGTCAGGAATTCCAGGACCATATTTAATTAAATGGGTCCAGTAATATATATGAAGCTTATCGGTTTGGTTGGGCAAAGGCTTTGTGGGAAAAACGTTTTTGCGGATCACATTCGAAAAAAGTATAGTTTCTCGATTCTAGATTTCACAAAGGATATCCTGGCCCCCATTTTGAAAAAACAATATAAACCCATAACAAGGGAGAATCTTATTGGTCTTGCAATGTCCCTCAGGGAAAAATATGGTATAGATTATCTGGCGAGGAAGCTTTGTGAAATGATGGGGGAGGAGAAATACGTAATCGCTGGTATTAGGTTTCCAGAAGAGGTAATTTATCTTAAAAAACAATTCGGGAAGGATTTCATACTCATTGGAATCGAGTGTGATGTCAGAATTAGATATGAGAGGGCCAAGAAGAAGAAAACCAAAGAGGATGGGAACATGACTTATTTGGATTTCCTTGATAAGGAGAAACTGCCCACAGAGAACATTATTCCTGAAACGATGAAGCTCGCGAAGTTCACTGTGACAAATGAAAAAACCAAAGAAGATCTTTATGCAAAAATAAATCAGTTGATGGAAAAAATAATATAAACACAACCTACAAAATAAAAAAAAGCGAAAGCAGTTAAGCCTCGGTAGCTCAGTTGGTTTAGAGCGGCTGGCTTGTATTCGCTGGTCTTTTGAGCCCCTCGTGGTTATGACATAAAGACGGTCGTTTGAATCAAGAAATGTGAACAATCAGCGACATGAGACCAGCAGGTCGGGGGTTCGACTCCCTCCCGAGGCTTCAGACTTTCTTGATCCTTTTAAATAGAAAAGTCGTACATTGAAATATGTGGATTTTAATCGCGATTGGGATATTGGCAGTAATTATAGGGCTTGTTGGAATTTATGCAATGCGAAGGGGCAAAACACCTTTAGAGCCAATGTCTGCTGGGATGGTGGCAGGCGGCATCATTGGAGTTGTAGTTGGAATTCTGCTGGTTGAGTTCGCAGGCTTTGAATATCCCTTTCCCTTTATACTCTGGTTGCTGGGAATGGCCGCAGGGCAAATAATCGGGTTAATCTATAAGAAGACTAAATAAAACTTTTGGCCATAAAAATATGTGCCATGCTCTCCTGGGGCTCTATTTTAAATAGCAAAGACAAATATATCTATAGATTAAATGATAAAGAGAAGAATATATCATGCTTTTGTCTTGGTCATCATTCTTCTGGGAGCAGGCACGTTCTATTACACTTACGCGGAAGGCTGGTCATACGTCGATTCTTTCTATTTCTCAACCATGACGCTCACTACGATAGGATACGGTGATCTTGCGCCCACGAATCCCGGCAGCAAAATATTCACCTCGATCTACGCGCTCTTTGGGATAGGAATAATGCTGTACATACTTAGCTCTGTAATAGGGATTTTCATTTTAAAGCAGGAGCAGTTTTTCGGCAGGATATTTCTCCCGCTACACAAAATAAGGCACCACGAAAAGGAGATCAAGAAGGAGAAGAAGATCAACGTGGAACAGGAAAGGGAAATCAAGACGCACGAGAAGAGGATCAAGAAACAGGAGAAGGAGATTGACAGACTGAAAAAGGAAATCAAGAAAAAGAAATAAAGTTATTAAACTCCGGGACAATTTTTAATCGAGGTCTTGTTATGGAGAAAGAACCTACCAGGTGCCCGAGATGTGGTGCTCAGCTTGATCAGAGCGGCAGATGTCCTCAATGCGAGCACACGCCCCCGATTGATCGGCCACCTGTTTTATGAGAAATAAATCGCCAGTATCCAGAGATAGAACGGGACTATTATAACTGTGAATACTATCCCCAACACAAGTAATATCATCGCCATCTCGTTGTGTTTATGCCTGGTTAATCTCCAGGCCAGAAGCCCTCCTGCGGCGCCGAGGAATATGGGAACAAAGGTCCACCAGAGGGAGACAGGTTTTCTCTCCCTGTCCTCTTCTTCATTCATAGTAGAATAATTGTTTTCAGGTCTTAAAAGTTTTATAGCACCCCTTCAAAACAATATTATGATCGTTCTCGGCAGGGACGGATTTTCGGAGAAGCTGGCAAAGAAAATGCACGCGAAATTCGTCAGAATCGAATCGAAAATATTCCCGGATGGTGAGAGTTATTTCAGGATCTCCGAGCCGGAAAGGGTTAAAGGGGAGAAGGTGATACTCGTTGTAAGAGGTGAAAGCTCGAAACTCGATCAGAACAGGATGTTAACTGAATCCCTCCTGATCCTGGATAAACTTAAAGAACTGAGAGCGAAAAAAACGTGTTTGCTTCTTCCCTACATTCCTTATGCACGCCAGGACAAGGAATTCCTGAAAGGGGAGACGATCTCAATAAAGACCTTTCGGAGCATCCTGAAAGAGAAATGTGATCTCCTTGTGAATGTAACAAGCCACGACTTTCGTAAGGAGGGTTGGATTGACAGGAAAACATACGTCATGGATGCAACTGATTCGATTGCGGAGTTTCTGAAATCGAAAAAATTCAAGGATCCCGTATTCGTGGCTCCTGACATGGGGGTGAATGAAAGTGTAGAGAAGCTTGCGAAATCGTTAGGAGGGAATTCAATAGGTTTCAAAAAAGAAAGGGATAGAAAAACAGGCAAGATCAGGACATCAGGGAAGATCCCAAACCTTCGGGGAAAGGAGCTGGTGATATACGATGATATGGTCTCTACAGGAGGGACGATCCATAACGCCCTGAAACTGGCGAAAAAAACAGGGGCAGGGAAAATTATTTGTGTCACGATCCATATGATCTCGGTCTTGAATAAAAAGCACGGGAAGAACTCAATCGATCTGATAAGGGACGAATGTGACGAATTCCTTGCGACGGACACGATCGAATCGGAAGTTAGCAGGATCTCTGTGATCCCGGACCTGGCAAAAACTCTTTTAAAAATTTTTTGATAAGAATGGTTTAAATTTCTTTCCGGGAAGAATAAATATGACAGTCGTTCTTGGTAAGTACGGGGACGGTTTCTGCAAGGCTTTTTTCAGGCAGTTGAGGAAATATCGTGAAGGTCTGAAGTACGGGGAATTTCTGGAGAGGAATTTTATCGGTGGTGAGTCCGTTCTCAGGCTTATAGATGGAAAAGATGAAAAAAGAGAGGATTTCTTCACCAACCCGAAAGATCTAAGAAAGGTGATAAAAAAGGATGGAGAAGTGATAGTGGTTTATAGGGGAAAGAGCGGAGTCAACTGGAAACCAGGTGGTATCGTACTGAATCTTCTTGGTCTGGGTGCATATCTGAAAAAACAACTGTACGGCCTAGGAGTAGAAAAATTGTACCTTTTCGAGCCCAATGAACCTTTCGAAAAGCAGGACAAATCCGAGTACATGACCAAAAAAAGAAAGGAGGTAATAACTGGAGAGCCGTGCAGTATTGATGATATAAGGGAGCTGATGAAACTGTATTTTGGTAAAATCGTTACCACGTGTGCGCACGATTCGAGAGGGAAAGAGGGATGGATAGTTAAGAAATGTAAGAAAGGCGAACGTTGGAATCCCATAACACATTGGGAGGAACTTCCAAAGGAAGAACAGGAAAAACTCGAAACTTTGGCTGACTGGACTAATTTCCTCTACAACATTGATGCTTCAGATATAATGGAGGCCTATATTCAGGATGTTGTTGACAGGTTCCCAGGAACATACGTGATAAACCCTGACGGCACGCCTTGTATCAGAAAGGAAAGGGTCGTGGATGATGATAAATGCAAATATGGGGGACATATGGAAAAGGAAAGGGCTCTAGCGAGTGAAGGACAGGGCGAATTGGAATACCATAATGTTCTCGATCTTGACCTAAGGAAAGCAAGCGTTCTGATACCTGATGATCTTATAATGAGCGGGCGGACCATGGGAAACACAGTGGATAAGGTGATAGATAAAGGGGCAGAACACGTAAGATGCGTAGGCTGGCATGGTCAATTTCATTATCTTCCCGAGCTAGGAACTGATTCGCTTGCTATGCTGCAGGAAAAGAGAACGAAGTCTGAATATGGCCTGACCAAGGTAAGGGTTCACGCAAGCAATTCTGTTGACAACCCCGCATTCCATCCTCCGTTGGATATATTACCCAGAGGGGTTGAGGTCTGCCATAGGGTTTTAAGGTAATTAAATTTCTAGATCAAGAAATCTTTCATCCGTAGGGTATTCTCCTGTTATCAGGTATTTTTTTATGCCCTTTATGTTGAGCTTTTCCAGACCCAGGCTTTTCATTGTTCTAGCCTTTTTGAAGATATCTCTCTTTCGTCCTCTGCGAATAAGCACGTGTGCAATTTGGATAAATGCTCCGGTAGTTGCATATTCAGTTCCTGCCTTCTTCGCCAACTCCACCATAGGGACAAGACTGCAGGGAACTTCTTCGGTCAGTTGTCTCACGTTAATAGAAGTTGGTGCAAATAGATTCGCATAAGCATCAGTATTCTTGAATGCTTCATGTAAAGTTGCTCCTTCCGAACCATACTCCCTTTCCAGCCACATTATTGCAGGTTCAACATGTATGCGTAATTTATTGGCCAGTTCAATTCTCTCATCATCAACTTCTTCAAGCAAACCGCTCAGTGTGGGGTTCAGTCCTTCCACATAAAATTTTAATACCTTCCCATCTGATATGTCCTTGGCGTTAAGTATCATTATAGGAACATGGAAAACTCCACCAACGTTTCCCAGGCTTGTATGAAGCACGTTCATCACTCTTCCGTCATCTAAATAGCAATTGAACTGGCGAAAAATCTTTTTAACCGGTCCAATAATCTTCTCTGCATCCTTTGAAGGAATCGTGGCAAAGTTTATTCTATTTTTCACTCCGTGTATCTTGACTGTTTTAGGATCATGTATCTCATCAACTCTGCATGCAAATAATGAAGTGTCGGCTTCTCCAATTATGACCTTAGGCACCTTTCCGTTTTTGTAATGTCTTTCGACTTCGTTTCTGAATTCCAGGGCCCCAAGCATTCTTCCTGGGTTGAGCAGAACTGTTTGATCGTCTCTTAAGTAGGGTACAATTTTTCTTGCCATGTGCTTATGGCCCCTTGCGGTAGTGGTGACCATTATAATATCAGGGTCACCTTCGAATGCTTCTTCTATATATTTCCCAGAAGAGATTTTGTTAAGTTCAACCACGCCTCCTTTCAACCCCTCGCTTTTCAACATTTTCAACCTTTCTCTCTCCTTTACCGGTTTAAAATTGATACGTTTATCCGTCTTAGGATACAACTTTCCCTCGATGTTAGGATCAAATGCTATAATTAACTCACTATCCTCTTCGAGATCAGATGTTCTCTCAAGACTTCTGTTGTAAAGGTTAACCTGGTATCCCAATGAGGCTGTTTTTGCAGCGTATGCCTTTCCCAGGCTGCCTGCCCCCAGAATCAATACGTCTGCTTTTTCGGCCATAGCAGTTAGTATATGGCCATAAAACTTAAATTTATAACTATTCAGTGAATATAAAAAATTTAGAATTATTTCCCGTGTTTCATGAACTGCGCAAGCAGGGCTTCCAGCTGTATTTCCGGGGACCCGCCCTGGTTCATTCTGTATTCAAATTCCCCGATCTGCTCAACAAGCCTGATCTTTTTGTCCTCCTGGATCTTGAGGTTGAAAACCTCCTTGTGTATCCCCTTTATAATGTCTTCTCCTGAAAGACCCTGTGTAATCAGGAGATCGAATAATTTCTTCCTCGCATCCGAGAACTTCCCTTTCAGAGCGAAATCCATCATTTCCTTGATATCCTCGGGTTTTGATTGGGCAGCGGCCTCATAGATCGTTTCCTTCCTCACTTTCCCTAGGGCCGAACTTGCCTGTAAAAGGTTCGCTGCCTGTCTTAGATCGCCTTCTGATATCTCGTATATCGCCTTGGTTGCGTCTTTTGACACGTTCAGTTTCTCTCCTTTGGCGATCCTCTTTACGTATTCATCCACGTTCTCCTCGTTCATTCTCTTGAACCGGAAAACAGATGTTCTCGACTGGATCGGTTCGATTATCTTGCTCGAGTAATTACAGGAGAGAATGAATCTACACGTGTTCGAAAAACGTTCGATCGTTCTCCTCAGGGCCTGCTGAGCTTCAGGCGTGAGAGCGTCGGATTCGTCCAGGAAGATGATCTTGAAATCCGCTCCTATAGGCCTTACGCGCGCGAAATCCTTGATTCTTCCCCGAACGATGTTAATCCCTCTCTCGTCCGAAGCGTTCATCTCCTGGAAATTGGTTCTCCATTCCTTTCCGAAGAATTCGTAGGCTAAACATAAAGCAACCGTGGTTTTTCCAACCCCTGCCGGCCCTGCGAAGAGCATGTGGGGGATAGATCCCTTCTTGACCCAGGCCTCGAGCCTGGAAACTATGTGTTTTTGGTTGACCACTTCTTTTAACGTTTTTGGCCGGTACTTCTCGGTCCAGATTTCGAGTTTCATACGTATCTAATGGTTTGGTTATTTTTAAGGTTTACCTTTAAATCAAAAATTTAAACCCACCAAACCAACAATTAACTATGATAATCGCGATTAGCGGAACGCCTGCAACAGGTAAAACCGAGGTTGCGAAGGCCCTGGCGAAGAGGATGGGTTGGTGGTATCTTTCTCTGAACGAGCTCGCCGAGGAAGAGGATCTCTACAAGGGCTATGATAAAGAACGGATGTGCAAGATAGTGGATTTAGATCGCATGAGGGAGGAAGTCCACATACTGGGGATCTCGCATAAGAACATGATTCTTGATGCTCACTATTCACATGAAATGCCATGCGATGTTGTTATTGTTTTGAGAACAGAGCTGGGAGAACTGCGAAAACGCATGGGAGAGAAGAAATGGAAGAAGGGGAAGATCAAGGAGAACCTCTCGGCGGAAGCGATGGATATCTGTAAACAAGAGGCGTTGGAACTGAATAAGAACACGTATGAATTCGACACCACAAAGAAAACGCCTGAACAGATTGCCAAGGAAATAGAGGAGGTTATAAAGAGCGAGAGTTTCATTTTCCGTGATCTCAAGGTTCCGCAAACAGAGGACATAACGATCGAGTTGAGAAGGGTTTACGGAACTCTGATGAAGGGGACCTGGAAGGAGATAGTCGATAAGGTGAAAAAGGAAACGAGAGGGAAGAAAGATTTTATAATAACAGTCGGTGACGTCACGAGCTATAATTTTATAGAGAATGGTTTATCCCCCGATCTGATAATAATAGACGGAAAGGAGCGAAGGAAAAGATTTGGTAAGAAGATAGCTTTCAGGCATCCTCAGATAAAGGTGAAGAATCCTCCCGGTCACATAGGTGTTGAGTTATGGAGGTCTGTTGAAGATTCTCTGAAAGACCTGAAAAGGGGGAGGAGAAAGATATTTGTGGATGGGGAGGAGGATCTCTCCGTGATTCCCTGCGTAATGCATTCGCCACTGGGAACTAACATATTCTACGGGCACTTCGAAAAAGGCCTGATATGGATGAAGGTGAACGAGAAAGTAAAGGGGCAGATCAAAGGACTTATAGAAACCATCGTTTTCCTTCAGTAGCTACTTCCTAACGACTTTCTTTCCCCTCTCTTCTGGTTCAACTCTTATTGTTCCTTCTGCGAATCTTTTGTAAAGCTCTCCGCCCTTAAACAGCTTGTCAAGGAATATCGCGAGCGCCGCTATTTCGCTGTGCGGCTGATTCGTTATAGAGATGTTCCAGTCCGCCAGTTTATAGATTTCCGGCGGGACCTTTTCGCCTCCTATCACTATTAGCAGATCATCTTTCGATTTTTCTATATCCTCTATTTTCTCCTGTATGGGCATTCCGTAGACAGTTAAATGAACGACCTTTCCCTTCCATTTCTTAATGAACTTCTTCCAATCCTTTTCATAAGACACCCTGAACTTTCCGCCCCAGGTTTTGGCAACCTCTTCCACGCTGTCCAGAAGGGACTGATCCTTTTCGCCTGAATAAACAATGCCGTTCGCACCGAAGGCGCGCGAGACCAGGCCGCAGTGTGTTGAAATCCTCTGATCCCTGGAAATTCTATGTCCCAAACGGAGAATGAATATTTTCATAAATCCATCACTTCTCAAGCTCTATGCCGAGGGACTGTGCCATCCTTTGGCAGTTCTTTACCACATCTTCAAGTTCGCTCTTTATTTTTTTCATTACCTCTCCGTTTTGCTTTATTTCTTCCAGATCGTTTTCTTTCATCCACTGGAGCATCTCGAGCAATTCACTGGCTTCAACAGAAATAGCGATCGCCAGATCCTTGGGGGCCTCAAACTCCTCCCAATCGCGCTTGCGTTTGAAATGTCTAACCTTTTCCTTCAGCTTATCAAAATCCAGGTATTGTTCGCTCTCGAATTCTTCAGGCATAATGATTTTGTAGCGGGAGAGTTTAAAAATTTTTAAACCATTAATTCAATCTGTTAACTATGTT
>JABAOF010020519.1_pt1 | contig 16273 bp, 19 predicted proteins | sample 7062171 | NCBI WGS metagenome assembly JABAOF01 (sample SAMN14538628, study PRJNA623070) | marine sediment metagenome | biome: marine biome [ENVO:00000428]; feature: marine pelagic biome [ENVO:01000023]; material: deep marine sediment [ENVO:00002113] | place: India: Gulf of Khambhat ...
CGACCTGCGTGCCCACGGAAAAGGCTTCGAAGAATTCACCAACCGAGCCAAAGAGCTCGGAATCAAATACATACGATGCGAGATTCCGGAGGTGGTTGTGAACGAGGATACGCAGAACCTGACGGTTCTCTACGAAGATCCGACCGACAACCAACTTAAGGATGTGGATCTAGACCTCGTTGTCCTTTCAGTGGGTTTGACGCCTTCCGAAGCTCTATCTTCTTTTCAAGACACCATCGGTCTCAGACTGGACCGTTTCGGATATGCGGACACTGCACTAGCAACCCCCGTAGAGACCAGTATTCCAGGCGTATTTGTCTGTGGTACATCTCAAGGGCCTAAGGACATTCCGGATTCGGTGGTTCAAGCAAGCGCCGCGGCGGCCAAGGCAGAGGTTCTTCTCTCACCAGTTAGGAATCAGTTGGTTCGACCAAGAGAATACCCGGATGAAAAAGAGATCGGCGAGGAGCCGAGAATCGGCGTATTCGTCTGTCACTGTGGCATAAACATCGGGAGCATAGTGGATGTTCCCGAGGTTGTCGAATATGTTAAGACGCTACCCTTTGTGGTTTACGCGGAAAGAAACTTGTACACGTGTTCGCAGGACACGCAAGAAAAAATCAAGGCCGCCATGAGTGAACATGATCTAAACCGAGTTGTGGTTGCCTCTTGTACACCCAGAACCCATGAACCGTTGTTCCAGAATACTTTGAGAGAGGCGGGGTTGAATCCCTACCTCTTCGAGTTCTGCAACATCCGAGAGCAATGCTCGTGGGTACACATGCATGAGAAGAAGCGGGCGACGGAAAAGGCGAAAGACCTTCTCAGAATGGCGGTTTCTAGAGCCCGATTACTTAGACCCCTCAAGACACAACAAGTGTCAGTGGTGAAAAACGCTTTAGTTATTGGCGGTGGGATCGCTGGAATGACCAGCAGCTTGGACATCGCAGACCAAGGCTTTCAGGTCTACATGGTGGAGAAGCAGAATCAGCTCGGAGGCTTCCTGCATAACATCGGTAGGCTTCATGATGGAACCGCAACATCGGAGATTCTCGAAAGCATCACGAAGAGAGTTGAAACCCATCCGAAGATTAGGGTTTTCAAGGAATCAGAGGTCACGGATGTCAGCGGGTTCGTTGGGAACTTTAGAGCAAAGATCAACACTCAGCAGAACACAAAGGAAATCCAATTCGGAGCGGCAATAATCGCAATCGGAGCAGACGTTCTGATGCCGAAAGGCTACTTCCACTTTGGAGAGAACAGGGGAATAATCACTCAGAAAGAACTGGAGGCCCGGATAGACGCCAACTTCAGAGCGAAAAAAGTCGTCATGATTCAGTGCGTTGGCTCAAGAGAGGAGAAACGGCCGTACTGTTCCAGAGTCTGCTGCACAGAAGCCATAAAGAACGGCATCCGAATAAAGCGGGCGAATCCAAACACTGAAGTATACTTGCTCTACCGCGACATCCGAGCCTACGGACTGTGGGAAACCCTATATCGAGAGGCGAGAGACCTTGGAGTCGTTTTTCTGAGATACGACGAAGAGAATAAACCATCCGTGAATCCAAACGATTTAACGGTTGAGATGTACGAACCTCTATTCCACACCAAACTGAAACTGAACGCGGATGTCGTTGTCTTGGGCAGCGCAATAACCCCTCCAAGAGATGCTGAGACCTTAAGCAAGATGTTCAAGGTTCCTCGAGATGAGAACGGGTTCTTCTTGGAAGCTCACGTGAAGCTTCGACCTGTTGATTTTGCCACGGACGGCGTCTTCGTCTGCGGAACCGCCCACTACCCCAAGATGATCTACGAAAGCATCGCCCAAGCGAGCGCAGCGGCTTCACGTGCATGTATGATTCTGGCGAAAGATAGCCTCGAATCTGAGGCTGCCATCAGCCTGGTTGACGAAGAAAAATGCAAAGGTTGCGGTGAGTGCACTGACGTTTGCCCCTTTGAGGCGATTGAACTTCAGCCGGAAGAAATGATTCTAGAGAAGGTCAAGTTTCTCACCAGGAAGGCACATATCAACCCAATCATCTGCAAAGGCTGTGGCTCCTGTGCCGTGGTGTGTCCCGTTGGAGCTATAACACCTGAACACTTCACAAAGCAGCAAATTGAAGCAAGTCTAGAAGCAGCTGTAACCAAAACCCAGTGACAACCCTCATTGAACGCCACTATTTTAGAGATCAGAATAGAGTCGCACTGATGTTGGCATCAGAATCTAGGCAATGCCTGCAGATTTCAAGGTTATGTCAACTTTGGCGGCTGCGCAACTTCCTTGAGCCATCGAGTATGCGATGTTTTTCAACCCGCTCGCCGAACCTGCGACAAAGATGCCCCTTATGTTCGTGTTGACGGGTTTTTCTGCCACGTGAAAAAATCCCGCATCAGACACCTCAAGATTCAATTTGCCCCGAAAGAAGACCGTAGATGAATCAGGAACTCCGCCGATAGAAAGCACGACCAGGTCGGATTGAAGAAAGACTAGATCGTTTTCTAGCGTATCTTCGACCTGGACGAAAAGAGCATCATCCATCTTTTTGATTCGAGCAGGTTTTCCTCTAATAAATCGTACTCCTAATAGTCTAGCATTGTTGTACTCAAGCTCACCCTCATATGGCGTTCTCATGTCCATATACAAAATGGTTATCATAATCTCTGGGTGCATTTTCTTGATCTGCTGTGCGAATTTGATGGCGTACATGCAGCAAAAGGAAGAGCAGTAGGTGTTTGCACCTCTAGCCCTTGATCCGACACATTGGAGTATGGAAATGGAGTTCGGCCTCTTCGAATCTGAAGGTCTCACAAGCCTTCCGTTTTGCAGCAACTCTTCCAATTCTAAAGATGTTATCACGTCCGCATATTTTCCGTATCCATACTGTTTCAAGGACGAGGGATCGTAAGGCTTGAATCCAGTGGCCAAGACTACTGCATCGACCGTTAAACTCTGTATATCGTTTGAACTCTTCACGGCGACTTTGAACTCTGGAAATTCTCCTGAAATATCTGAGATTTCAGAATTCCTCATGACTATGATGTTTTTTTCTCCCTCAATCTCGCTCAAAAGGTTTAAAAGTACATCCGGTGCACTCTCGCCAGTTAGCGAAAGCTCGCTTAAATTTCTCAAGTTTCCTCCGAGTTCCCGCTCTCGCTCAACTAAAAAGACGCAATATCCAAAACTCGCCAAGTCCAGCGAAGCTTGGATGCCCGCAACTCCAGAACCGACAACAAGTATCCTACCCATTCACATCATCGCCAGTTCTTGCCATTGGATTTGGCCCCAGCTCTTTCAACTGCCTTGTGAAGTCCCTAACTATGTCTGCAAACCTCTGTCCTTCAGAAGCAGATATCCACTCCAGCTTCAGTCTTTCAGTTTCAAATCCGAGAAACTCCAGCGCTTTCATCGTCGCCTTCAGCCTCTTCTCCGTGTTATAGTTGCCTTCGATGTAGTGGCAGTCACCAAGATGACAACCTGCAACTAGGACTCCATCTGCTCCTTCGAGAAACGCCTCCAAAATGAAGGCTGGGTCGACTCTGCTCGAGCACATTACCCGCAGTACTCTCACAGTAGGAGGGTATTGGACTCTACTGACGCCAGCCAAGTCTGCGCCAGCGTAGGCACACCAGTTACATGCAAAAACCAGAATTCTTGGCTCGAAGTCTTCTGCGGTAATCTTCACTCACTCCTTGTCAGTAAATCGGATAAGAAAACCGTGAAGTCTACGATGTCGACGGGAAAATCTTTCGCAGGTGGCTCCTCATTCTTTACACAATTCAAGTGTGCAAAGCATTTTGGGCATGTAGTAACCAGAGTCTTCGAATTGGTGTTCATGACCTTTTCCAGTTTTTCCACCATCAGGAACTTGGCCTCTTGATTACATGAAATCCAAGCAGAGACACCGCAACACTGTGCATCTTCCCGAGCATCATCGAGTTCGTTCAACGTAAGATTCTTCACCTTCGAAAGCACGTTTCGGGGGGCGTCGTAAATCCCCATATGTCTTCCAAGTCGGCAAGGGTCATGATATGTAACCGTAGCGCCATTCGTCTCGATGTGCAGTTTATCCAAGTTGCTCTCAAGTAATTGGGAAATGTGCATTGTCTCTACGTCAAGTTCATAATCTTTCGAGAATGTCCTGAAGCACTCTGCACAAGAAGTGACAAGGGTCTTGATATTGCTTTTCGAGATTTCTTCTTCATTGAACTTCTTCAGTTTATCGAACGTACTCTCATTGCCCTGCCAGAGCGCGTCATGCCCACAGCATTTCAACGACAGCGTTCTAGGTTTAATCCCTATAAGGTTCAGCAGCCTAATGCTTGACTCCCCAATCTCGTGGAAGTCTACGCCCACATCTAGAAAACAGTCAAAGAAGTCAAGACACCCTGGGAAATAGCCAAAATCACTATTGGGATTCGTCTCTCCCTTGAAGTTCGTGGGAACCCCTTGAGCGCCAGGAAACTTGGTCATGATTTCGCAGAGAAGAGAAAACACTGATTTGTGAGCCACAACCTCCTCATCAACTTCTTGCTTTCTGAGATCTCGAACGAAGTCGAGATAATCAACCCCCTGCGGGCAATCCTGTGAACAAAGTCCACAAGTGAGACATTCCCACGAGGCCCTTCTCTCGTTCTCCAGCACAAACCTGCTAATTCTATAACGAGGAGAGTACTTGGAAACTCGTCGTTTGGGGCAGACTCCTGTGCACAGTCCGCACTGATAACAGCTATTTACGAGCGACATTTTTCCCACTCAACAACTTGTTGATCTGAGAAGCAGCAGCACCTGCCTGTGAAAGAGAATAGTCGATATCTTTTGGGCCACACGCTGCCCCTACTACAAAGATTCGTTTTGCATCCGTCTTTGACGATCTGTTATAAGCTCTAAAGAAACCGCTGTCGTCCAGGGATATATTCATCATCTGCCCTAGTTTCTTTGTCTCTGGAGGAGGTATCCCTCCCACTGAAAGAACAACTAAATCAGACTCGATGCTGGATATTTCACCCGTTAAAGTATTCTCGAAATTAAGGATCAACTTATCGTCCCTTTCATAGATCTCTGCTGGCCTAGCTCTGATGAATTTCACACCTTCATCCCTTGCGTCCGAATATACCTCTTCATAGAGGAAAGGGGTTCTGATGTCCATGTACATGATCTCTACTTCTATTTCAGGATGTTCTGTCTTGATAAGAAGTGCATTTTTCACAGCGAGGGTACAACAGAAATAAGAACAGTATCGATATGCTTTAACATCTCTAAACCCAACACACTGAACAAAAGTTACTGATTCGGGCTCTTTCGAGTTCGAGGGCCTCACTATCTTTCCTTCTTTCATCATTCTTTCCAGTTCTATGGAGGTTACCACATCGCTATACCTGCGGTATCCATATTCTGCTTTCGCCGTTGGATCATATGGTGTGAAGCCTGTTGCGAGAACTATCGCATCAACATCGAAGGCGTCATCTTTCCCTGCGACGTTGATTGTGACTTGGAGAGTTTGAGGGCCTTCTTCAAATTTGCAGAGGGTTGAATACGTCAGAACCGATATGTTATCGTGGGTTTTTGCCCTTTCCGAGAAGTTGGAAAGAAGATCCTCCGCTTTCTCGTTTGTAGGAAAAATCTTGTGGATATTCCTCAGATTGCCTCCTAGTTCGCCTTCCTTCTCGACCAAATACACTCGATGTCCCATCTCAGCCAAGTCCAAGGACGATTGCATCCCTGCGATGCCGCCCCCCACCACCAACACGCTACCCATTTAAAACCCCCAGTTTTTCCAAGAAGCCGTCTGGTCTTATCTTATGGATAACGTTAAGACCCAGATCCTTGGCTTCGAATCCAAGCGCAAGTCCAAGAAGCTCCGCATAAAACAAGATTGGAATGTCCAAGTGTTTGTTGAGCTTTTTCCTTGCGACAACCTGTCCTATATCAAATTGCTTAAAACAGAAAGGGCAGCCAACAACTATAGCATCGACCTCACCTTTCCTTTCGATAGACTCTATGGCAATCAACTGTGCAGCATCTAGATCATGAAGAGATAGAAACGATCCGCAGCATTGTTCGATTCCTTCTGGCTCAACGATTCTGGCCCCTGTTAATGCCACAAGCTCCTCAAGTTTCGTCGGATTTTCGGGATCATCAAACCCCAGAACGTCACTAGGTCTAAGGATGTGGCAACCGTTATGACAGGAGACAGAGACTTTGTTCAAGTCAGAAACTATCTTTTCCTTAATCCTTGAGGGGCTAATAACATCGTACATCAGTTGGTGAAAGTGAAATACGCTGGCCTTTCCTCTATAAGATAGACCTACTTCTTTCAGAGTCTCGTTGACTCTACTTCTCAAATTATGATCTCTCAACGCAACCAGAGCTTTGTTTAGAGAACAGAAACATCCGTTGCACAAGGTCAAAATGTCAAGGTCTTCCTCCTCCGCAAGGGCAATATTCCTCGCAGAGAAGACGAGAGATGTGTAGTGATCCATTGGTTCCGTAAGCTCACCACAACACCCAAAATCCAGGATATCCACGAGCTCAATCCCAAAGACTTCGGCAATTCTCCGCACAGAAACTTCGTAATTGTAGACTTGTGTTGGGACATTACACCCAAGAAAAAACGCGAGGTCCATTAAATCATCTCCGCCAATCCAGTCATCCTAGCGATTTTTTCGAAGTCCTTTGAAACATTGGTTTTCAACGTAGGTAGACCCAGACTGCTTCTTTTTCGCTCAGTGAATTTAGTAATGTCCGCGCTCCGACCAACGGCCAGAATTTTCTTATTTCCTTCCTTCATAGAGAATGGGGCAACGCCGTTTTCAGATATCAGATTTGTTATAGAATGTATGACTTCGACCGGCTTGACATCTTGGGGGCATCGCTCATAACATATATAACAAGTCAAACAGTACCAGAGGAATTTGTCTTCGATATCGATTTTGCCTTCTTTTTTGTGTTTGACGATTCTTCTTATATTGTACCGGGGAAACATCCTCGTAACTGGGCAACCGCCACTGCAGGTTCCACATTGATAGCAGAGATTGAAATGATCTTTGCCAGGATTTTCCTTTGGGCCTTCGAGGAGGTCTTCATTCAATTTGGACGCCGATTTTTGGTCTAAGTAATCATAATTATCGGAATATTAAGCATTTCTCCCTAGCGAACCACTGCTTACTCACGAGATGGAAGACTGCTCTCGTTTGGTATGCCACCACGCCATGGGGCACAAACTAGACTCATTCCTACGACACGTTGCACTGTTGCTGTAAAACGTGTAGGACGCGCACGCGAAGCGTACTCATAAAGCGACTCTCACTGGGCGTTTCCAGATGAAAATCAACGTGATCTGGCGTGAGTTCTCCCATCATCATCTCAAGGCCACTGCAGGTGATTGGATGAAGTAGAATCACAGTTTGAATAAGTCTTATAAGCTTCGAAACCTCTTCGGATTTCATCTCGCCCCTTCACGCGCGCATGATCACGAGGTTTATGTCAGGCCTATGAAATTGGACGAGTAGGGGTTGACAGTGTTATCGCTCCACGGAAGGTGAATATTGCACATCAAGGATTCCAATGTGGAAGGGGAATACAACTGTGATACCGTTTTTCGTCAAGCTGTGTTCGGACAAAGCCGCATACGAGCTAAAGCTTCAACGAAAAATCGATTTCACTATGGAGCGTCTAGAACAGCAGTGCGAGGCAACAAAAAAATTCGAGATAGTCGTTTCCACGCCCTACGTCACGATCATGAGAACTCAGCAGGGTGCAGAAGTAACATTATCCAAAGACGGAAGAATCTTGATCAAAGAGGTCCTGATTGAAAGCGAGGCACGAGAGATTGCTGCGAAAGTGCTACAATTTCTTCTAGACAGGTCGAACAGGTGAAACATGCTTCAAAGACCGTGAAAAGGGACCTTTGCTTTGAGTAGTGCAACAGAAGAAACGGATACGGACTCTTCTTCAGGAAAGGTAGTGTGCTTGGTCTCCGGCGGCATCGACTCTCCAGTGGCCGCTTGGCTGGTCATCAGGCGAGGTTGTACCCCTGTCTTCATCTATTACGACAACTATCCCTTCACAGGCGACACCACCAAGCGTCGGGCTTTGGATACCATAAAAGAAGTTAGGAAGCATTCAGCCCATCCTAAACTGAAAACCTACATAATCCCCCATGGTCCTGATCTGGCAGATATCTTAAGAAATTGTCCCAGAAGGTTAACATGCATTCTCTGCCGAAGGATGATGTACCGAATGGCTAAGAGAGTAGCAGAATTAGAAGAAGCCGATGCCATAGTGACAGGAGAGATTATTGGAGAACACGCCAGTCAGACAGTAACAAATCTACAAGTGGAGAGCACAGCAGTAACGGACGTCTGCATCCTGCGTCCACTGATAGCCATGAACAAACTGGATGTGGAACGGTTAGCGAGAAAAATCGGCACCTTTCAAATCTCAACAAGACCGGGTCTGTGCTGCAGTGCGCCGCCCAAATCTCCCAGGACTCGAGCGACTATAGAGGAGGTTGAGACAGCAGAAGAAAGACTAGACTTGGAGAATATGATCGAGAGAGACTTGAAAGATGTCGAAGTTCTCGAAGTCTGAATAACGGCATCTCATTCGCGCGAAGTACTAACTGACTGATGAGACTGGGCGCACAAATGAAGAAATCGAGCACGTCAAACGCTAGGATTGGAAAAGGGTTGTGCTCAGATACTTCTCTCCTGAATCAGGTAGAACTGCGACTATCACCTTTCCTTTCCCAAGTTCTCTTGCCTTTCTCAGGGCAACATAAAGGATAGCCCCAGCGCTCATGCCCACCAGTAGACCTTCGTCTCTCGCTGCTCGCCGAACCACCTCGCAGGTCTCAGGCACCTCTTCTTGGGAAACCTCGACGATTTCGTCAAAGCGTCTTGCATTGAGCAAATGAGTGGGATACGGCTCGTTCGGGTTTCGCAACCCTTGAATACTGACACCCAAGCAGGGCATCACACCTATGATCTGGATGCCTGGTCGGTAGCTCTTGACGCGCATGGACGTGCCCACCCCAGTTCCAGCTGTCCCAACACCGACAACAATGGTGTCGACCTTTCCTCTGGTTTGCGCGAGGATCTCTTTTCCTGTGGTTTGGTAGTGGGCGAGGATGTTGGCCGGGTCTTTGAACTGGTCGATGTCGATATATCGGTGAGGGTGCTCCTGGAGGAGTTGTTGTTTGAGTTCGATGGCTCCGCCTGTTCCTTTCTCTGCGGGAGAGAGAATCAGCTTCGCTCCGTAGGCCTTGATGATCTTTCTTCGTTCGATGCTCACGGATTCGGGCATTGTGATGTGGATCTCGTAGCCTTTGGCTGCTGCGATCATGGCCAGCGCGATGCCGGTGTTGCCCGAAGTGGCTTCGAGGATTGGTCTGTCTCTCGTGAGTTTTCCAGCTGCCTCTGCATACTCCACGAGGTAGAGGGCCATTCTGTCTTTCACTGAACCGCCGATGTTGTACCATTCAAGTTTCGCGTAGATGGTAGCATCTTCTGGTTGTGTCAGCCGATTGATTCTCACCAAAGGGGTCTTACCAATGAGACCCACGATACTCTCAGCAACAAGCACCGTTCTCACCTCTCAACTTCTCCAATGGTATGTCAACTCTGTCTTCAATAGCCGAAATGTGCCACAATCTGCTACAGATTCTGATCATATGTTTCGTGGTTGTCGGCGGAAACTTCTCTTGGCTAAACCCTGCTCTTCGTACATCTTCCTTCGAGTAGGCTTCTGCTCGTCTCCACGCGTGGACGACGATTTCTGGCGAACTGTAGTTGATGAAAACCACAGGGACTCTCGTGCAGCTGAGCCTTCTGAGGGCGTCGACTCTGTGCTGACCATCAAGAATTATGTTGGTATCTGCGTCCACCGCTATAGCGAACTTGAGGACTCCGTCTAATTCTATTTCCCCTTTCAATCTGAATAGATGCATCGGATCAACCTCTTCATGTTGCCTCAACATGTCCAACTCAACAATTCGGATGTCTCGACGCCATTGGGGATGGGTATTGGCGAAGGACTGATTTGAATTGAGCATACTGTCGTCACTCCTTCGCACAGCGTTACCTAGACGCGTGCAAGTATGCATGCTTGATCCAGTAACTACCGTGGCCTTTCCCTGCAAAGCCTATCCTGTCCCCCCTTGAACATGTCACAGATCTCTGCTCATGGGTACATTGGGTGTTCGGAGTTCCCGCGTTTAACAGCGTTAAAATAGTTTAACGGCGTTAAAGATATAAACTTAGCGTCGGTTTAGGTACATGGAGGAATGCAGGTGAAACCCCCGTGCATGGTTGTCGTGCGGTACGTCCTCCCAGCCCTGAGATCAGTTATCATGAAGGATCTCATGGAGCGCCATAAGATGCGGAAAATTGAGGTGTCGAGGAAAATGGGATTGACCCCAGCGGCCATCACCCAGTACTTGCAGGGGAAGAGAGGTGCAGCGTTTGCTGAGGAAATCTTGCAGTCGGAAGAAATCATGAGCATTGCGGCGGACATTGCGGAGATGATGACGAGAAGCGAGACGTCAACGGAGGAACTTGTGGAAAAATTGTGCACAGCTTGTAGCTTGATCAAATCCTCAGGACTTGTTTGTCACCTTCACAAGGAAAACCTCCCATCGCTGAAAACATGTACGATCTGCGGACAGACCTCGTGATAGAAAAGCTGTCTGCATTCATGCTTCTGTAGTTGACGTCGAGCTGGAGGAGCTGCAGGTCTTCCCCATGGTCTGCGTGGTTCGGATGCATTTTATGATGAGGGATTGAGATCTTGTGAAGGGAGGCGTGGTGCTTCGCGAGGTGCTGCTACAAATGTTTTGCCGTCGGTCGCGTGCGCATCATTATTTTTGACTTGTCGTGCGCCCATTAGATATGTCTGTTTTCGGATACTGTTCTTTGCTGCCGCCAGAAAGCCCTTAAACTTTTGAAGCGACTACGTTAGAAGGTGAGGCGATTGGTAAACCTCGTCGAAGACTGGAGACGCCTCGAAGACTACTCCCAATTCTGCCGATACGGCACCGACCAAGTCCACGAGGTCACCAACGGAGTCGAGGTCCGCGTGCTCGTCGGCCGATTCGGCCACGTCAAAACCTTCCCAGATTCCAAAGATCAGCTGCTCAACCGTATCCTCGCCTTCTGCGATACGAGAGGGTTCATCAAAGTCCACGGCAGCATCTCCGATGAGCTATTCTTTACTTAAGGAGACTCCCACGATGAGCACGGCCGTCTACAAATACTGCCCCAAATGCGGCACCAAGCTCAACGGCAACGTCTGCACCAAGTGCGCCTTCACCCTCAGCGAGATCGCGCCCCGAGACAAGTGGCCATGCAACTCGAACACTGGTGCCCACAAACGCAGAAGCGGACCGCTCTCACGCTGACTGAGCGTCGCAAGACTAGTACAGGACTAGACACCGCCACTGTCACCGTCTGTCACCACCAGCACGACTGCCGACACGCCCACCGCGACGATTGTCTCATCGGTAAACGGCTCCAAGGACGATTTCCCTAAGATGCCCTTGAAGATGCGGCAAAGCGTAATCTTCCGTCGCTGCCTGAACCTCTACCGCGAGCTGGTGAAGCTGTGTCCAAATGGCGTGGTCAGTGCCCGCGACCTGAAACTCCTGATCCAAACCCGGATTGGTGCTGACCCCCGCACCGTCCGCGCCTACATGCACCGGCTGGTCGCGTGGAAACTGCTCGTTCGAACCTCCCATCCCCACCGCTACTACCTCAACCGCAAGAAGCCCGGGCTGCAGGACCAACGAGTCCTTCATCATTCATCGGCTGATGAAGCCTAGCGGGCTGGAGAGAAAATGTGTGTGCGGAGGAGGGATGGAGAGGCTAGTGGAGTTAGTGGAGAGGCTCTTGGAGAGAGAGGCTAGAGAGAGCGCACACACACATTTTTCAACATGCCTTTTAAGTAGGAGTAGCCCCCTGTGCCCGCCACCCGATGCCCGCTCTGCACGAGCCAACGCCTCTGGAAAGACGGGATCCGACATACTAGCCAAGGCGAAGTACAGCGTTATCTCTGCCGAGACTGCGGATACCGCTTCAGCGAAGCCAGCTTGAATTCGTCTGAGCCGCCTGAACACGTTCAGAGAATTCATAGCACCGATTTTTATCCCGATTCGACCTTACTCTACGATCACCAAGTACGCGCAACCGAGACACAAGGGGCGAAAAACTTGGTCCAAGTGGAGACCCGACAAGAGTGGGCCGAGCGGGGGGCCACAACACAAGCAGAGATCAAAGGAAAACTCATTGAATACATGTGGAAGCTCAAAAGACAGGGGTATGCTGAGTCAACAATCAAAACCTATACGAGCGTTCTGAAAGTCCTAATGAAGAGAGGAGCGGACCTTTACAATCCTGAGAGTGTCAAGCATATCATCGCCACCCAGGACACCTGGAGCCGAGGCAGAAAACGTAACGCTGTCAAGGCGTAGGACCTATTCACCAAAATGGAAGGGTTGACGTGGGAAAAGCCAAAATACAAGCCGATCGAGAGACTGCCCTTCATCCCCACAGAAAATGAAATCGACGAACTGATCGCCGCATGCAGCAAACAGATGGCCACATACCTTCAACTCCTCAAAGAAACAGGAGCAAGACGGGGAGAAGCCTTCAACCTCAAATGGACAGACATCGACTTCGTCATAGACACCGTGAGAATAACACCCGAAAAAGGGAGCAACGCACGAATATTCAAAATCTCAGACAAACTCAAGACGATGCTGCACAACCTACCCAAAAGATCCGAAGGAGTGTGGATCTACAAGAACACCGACTACCTGGATAAGGGCTTCCGACGGATGCGGAAGAAGGCAGCCCGAAAACTCGGAAACTCCAGGATCCTACGAATCCATTTCCACACCCTCAGACACTGGAAAGCCACAACAGAATACGCCAGAACCAAAGATATCCTGTACATCAAGCAACTGCTGGGGCACAAAGCCATCAAGACCAACCTCAAATACGTTCAACTCGTCAACCTACCGCAAGAAGAAAAATTCATCTGCAAGGTTGCCACAAAACGCTGACGAAGCAGCCGAGCTGATTGAAGCGGGCTTCGAATACGTCACCGGCGAATACAGCGACGGCGGCAAACTCTTTAGGAAACGAAAATTATCCTACTTGGGGTCGTGGTCCAGCCCTGTGGGGTCGTGGTCCAGTANNGGGTTCAAATCCCCGCGACCCCACCAGTAATCCCTCCGGACACGAGGGAGATGTTGATGGGGTCATTTTGGTTTGCGGAACAGATCCACACCCTTCATGCAAGTGACGAACTCAAAGCCTGCCTCGATGGGGTCTTTGGCTTCTTCGAAGGTTTCTGCAGTTGCACGCGCAAGCTGCTGGACGCGATGTTCAGCAAGCTTTTATCTGCGACTTGATATCTTGGAGACCTAAATCATTTGGCGAGTAAGCGATGGAAAAGCCTGTTTGGATGATCTGCGTAACACACATGTTTGTTGAAATCTATCTTCTCGCACAAGTTGCGCTTATACCTGTTATAGTCCAAGAATTTCAGCTAAGTCTTGTCGAGGCATCTCTTGTGGCCACCGTCCCAAATTTGGTTGTGCTTCTGATGAATATTCCTTCAGGATTTCTTGCAGATCGCTTTAGCACGAATCATCTGCTGTTTGGGAGCATGCTGATTGAGGGTGTATCAACGCTCTTGATTAGCCAGACAAAGAGTTTTTGGACGTTAGTGCTTAGTGTGTCTTTGTTGAAAATCGCTTCACCTATTTACCATATCTCAGGGCTAAGTCAAATGAGCAGATTCGTGAAGCTTGAACGTATGGGTAGATCGATCGGTTTTCACAATGCTCTCGGAAATGTGGGTTCAGCCTCAGGTATCTTGAGTCTAGCAGTGTTTTTGCCGACCTTCGGATGGAGATGGGCTTATCTCTTCTGGGGAGTTCCCATTCTGATTTGGGGATTCGTGCTTCTTATATCTCCACAGCTCAAGACCAGAAGAATCTCCAAAAGTGAGATCGAGGAAAAAAGCAGTCTGGGAAGACTATCGCATGTTTTCTCCGCTTCCTTGTTGATTTTCCTTGTTGCGATAGGTTTTAGAGAAGTGGGATCTACAAGCGCCTACACATTCATGACTACATATTTCACGAATGTTCGAGGACTCTACGAATCAACGGCTACATTGATTTTTGGACTTGGACCGTTTGTGGGAATAGTTGGTTCCATATGCGGAGGCTATTTCACAGAGCGTGTTGGGGCAAAGAAAGCACTAAGTGTAGCGATACTGGGCTGTATGATTTCGCTTTTCGTACTGTCTTTGGTGACACGTGCTTTTCTTCTCGGTCTCCTCTATGCTACTTATGCACTCTTCATAAGCCTGCTGTGGTCACCTATGAACACGATAGTTGCCGCTGTCACGCCTGAATCGAGAAGAGGGTTGAGCTACAGTGTATACTTTCTCAGTGAGGGCCTAACAGCTTCCATAGCACCGACTGTTGCAGCGGGGTTTATCGCAGTTTCTAGTGTATGGTTTGTTTTTCCATTTAGTGTAGCCTTCATGATGGTGGGAGTGATTACACTTCAGTTTCTCCCCAAAAGCGTGGACAAATCTTCCTAGAATGCATGTGTGTAGAAGCACTCTTTCCCGGTAGAAAAAAGGGGAGGTTGCGGGAGATGTCTCCATGTGTCTGGCATGCATGCATGCCCACCAGTATGCATATACGTGCAAGTGGAAAAAACAGACAAACAAGCCGTCCGCATCGCTCCTTCCCTTTCCTTGCGAGAAGGACACGATCTTCCGATCGTCTATCAGGTTTTGTGACTCGAATGTGTCTGACGCAGTCGCTTTCATTCAATGCGAACTCGGAGGATGCAGGGTATGTTAGGAGCCCCCTATTCTGGTCGCTTCCTTCACGGCTTCTATGGCGACCTCTAGCATGTCATCGTCGGGTTCTTTCGTGGTCAAGCGCTGAAAGGCTAGACCTGGCAGTGTCAGCATCCTCGTGATGATCGAATCTCGGTATTTGCCGCTGAGCTTCAGAAGCTCGTAGGATATGCCACCAATCGCTGGAATCAGAAGCACTCTGTAGGCAAGTCTTGCAGCAAACCCGAGATTCGGCATGATTGAGAACAGCAGGATGCTGACACACATGACGATGAAGATGAACGAGGTCCCACAGCGGGGGTGCAATCTGGGGAATCCTCGCACATTCGCAACATTCAATGGCACCTCAGCTTCGTGCGCGTTGATAGTCTTGTGCTCAGCACCGTGATACTGAAGTACTCTCTTGAACTCGCCCCACTTGGCTATCAATGTTAGGTAGAGGAGAAACATCGCCAGCCGCACTGCAGCTTCAACCACGTTGAATAGCACACCGGTTAGATTGAACAGAGTGGTTAAGAGGAAGGGCACGACGAAGAATACAGACAGCAACGCCATAGCTAAGACCATCACTACTGCCAACTCTTTGGGGGTGAGCTTCTCCTCTTCTTCCAAGACTGCATTTGCTGAGAAGTAGATGCCTTTCACTCCGAGGTAGAGAGTCTCGATCATGGCGATGACGCCTCTGAGAAAGGGCAGCCTGAGGATTCTGTATCGCTCAGATAGGGAGTTTATCTCGGCTCTGTGGGTTAGTATCTCGTTGTTTGGTTGTCGGACACACATGACGACATTGGTGCGGGAGCGAATCATCACACCTTCTATCAGAGCTTGTCCACCAAACGCCAGCGAGGCCTCTTCTTTCGCTGCGGCAGCCAACGCGATCAGCAACCATGAATTCCACGAGTCTTATATTCTTTTACGAGCGGGGTTCGGCCGTACTTGCGTGCCCTGTTTGTCTATGGATTTCTGCTGTCCTGCAGGTGAACCAGTCGCGCATGCTCACGTGCATATATGGGGGAAACCTAAAATTCTCGTTGACTATAGTCTGGCGGGGGGGAGATCGAAACAGTGCCAAGGGTGGCATGTGTAGTCGTATGTAGAAAGTGTGGGTTTGAGATACGAAGTGACTGGAAGTTCTGCCCTAGTTGCGGCGACAAAATCGCTTGCCCGGGCAAGCACAAATCCGCGTAGCCTGTATGCACAGGCTAGAGTTTCTTCATCACCAATTCTGCAAATGGTTGGCTAGCGCCCGATGCTTCTTCGTCTATTTCCGGCATGCATGCATGGGTTCGCGTAATTTCCACGGTAGTCTGCGTGTAGTAAAAGCCGCATTACGGTATTTGATGTTTCGGTAACATTACTGACGCGGCATGCATGCCAGTCTGCGTTGTATGCATG
>JABAOF010049927.1_pt3 | contig 16272 bp, 9 predicted proteins | sample 7062171 | NCBI WGS metagenome assembly JABAOF01 (sample SAMN14538628, study PRJNA623070) | marine sediment metagenome | biome: marine biome [ENVO:00000428]; feature: marine pelagic biome [ENVO:01000023]; material: deep marine sediment [ENVO:00002113] | place: India: Gulf of Khambhat ...
CATGGTGGCGACGGTTGCGGCATTTTCGCCGGCCCTGGCGGCCCGCAGCCCCAGCGTGCTGAGCCCACGGGCGGCCAGCCAGCAGTCCAACGGGCTGGCAAACAGTCCCCAGGTGGTGTGCACCATGGGCACGCGCTGCCAGGCTGCCGTGCGGCCGCACAGCAGCCCCAGCATGACGTCGCTGTGCCCGTTCATGATTTTCGTGATGCTTTCCATCACTAAATCGGCGCCCCAGGCCAGGGGCTGACAAACGGCTGGCGAGGCAAAGGTGTTATCGACCAGGAATCTGGCCTGATGTTGTGCCGCCAGTTCGGCCAGTCCTGCGATGTCGGCCACGCGCAACATGGGGTTGGCGATCGTTTCGGTAACCAGCAGCCGGGTACGATCGGTGATGGCATCGGCGGTCTTTTGCAGATCGCACGTGTCGACTAGCGACGTTTTGATCCCCAGCCGCTGGGCTTCACCGCAAAAGAGGGCGATGCTGCGGCCGTAAAGTTGTCGGCTGGCCACCACGTGGTCCCCTTCTTCCAGGAGGGCCAGCAAGGCCAGGCTGAGAGCCGCCATACCGGAACCGGTAACGATTGCTTGTTCTGCCCCGTGCATTTCCCCACACCGCTGGGCCAGCATCAGCGCGTTGGGGTGCCCGTCACGGCTATAGACAAAACCTGCGGTTTCGCCGGCCAGCAGCAGGGAGGCTTGTTCGGGCGAATCGCAGGCAAACACGGTGGCTGGAAAGATGGGCGCGGCAGCGGGCCGGGTGATCAGTTGGGGGATGGGGTGAGGTTTGGCACAGAGCGCGTCAAGATCGCGAGACATGGCATTCACGGCCTTTCTCACCCTGCGGGCTCACCATCTTTTCCTCCGCGTTTTCGGCGATAACGCGTAAAAAAGTCTCACCGTATTTGGAAAGTTTGGCGGCCCCGATCCCGTTCAGCCGCCCCAGGGACTTTATGTCATGCGGCTGGTGGACCGTCATTTCTAAGAGAGTGGAATCGTGAAAAATTACATAGGGGGGTACGCGCTGCTGGCTGGCCAGTGCCAAGCGTTTGGCCCGCAAGGCCTTGAACAGCCGCTGTTGCTGGGGAGTTTCCAGTTCGACCGCCGGTTGAGGCCGCGTGGCGCGCCGCTTTTTGGCCGCACGACCGGCGGCCAGTACCGGATCGCGGCGGAGCGGGACTTCGCGTTGGCCTTTCATGACCCGCCATGACGCTTCGGTCAATTGCAAGGACCCGTACTGGTAATCGACCGACAGCAGGCCGCCGGCGACCAGCTGTCGAGCCACGCTGTGCCAGCCCTGTTTCGATATTTCGCTGCCGATCCCAAAGGTGCTCAACTGCTGGTGCCCCAACCTTTGGACTTTTTCGGTCGCGTTTCCCAGCAAGACGTCGATCAGATGGCCGGCCCCGAAACGCTGGCCCGTACGGTAAACGCACGACATGAACTTTTGGGCTGCCTCTGTGCCCCGCCAGGTTTCGATGGGCTGCAAACACGTATCGCAATTGCCGCAGGGGGCATCGAACGGTTCGCCAAAGTAATGCAAAAGCACCCGCCGACGGCAGTCGGTCGTCTCGCAAAAACCATGCATCACTCCCAACCGCTGGTGCTCGATCCGCTTCTGTTCCTCCGCCGCTTCGCTGCTGTCAATCAGCCGCCGTTGGGCGACGACGTCGGCCAGCCCGTAGGTCATCCAGGCATCGGCCGGCAGGCCATCGCGACCAGCTCGTCCGGTCTCCTGATAGTAGGCCTCCAGGCTGCGGGGCGGATCCAGATGCGCGACAAAGCGCACATTCGGCTTGTCGATCCCCATACCAAAGGCCAACGTAGCAACCACCACCAGCCCTTCTTCCCGCACGAACCGTTCCTGGTTTCGATGACGCGTCTGGCTGTCCAGCCCGGCATGGTAGGGTACCGCGCGGATTCCTTGCTGGTTTAACCAGCTGCAGGTCTGGTCAACACCTCTACGGGTCATACGATACACGATCCCCGCATCGCCCGGATGCTCATCCCGCAGAAAATCCAGCAGCTGTTTCTGCGGATTGCTTTTCAACAACACGCGATAGCGGATGTTGGGACGATCGAAACCGGTAATGAAGACTCGCGCCAGGCCAAGCTGCAAGCGCTGAAGAATATCGCGCCGCGTGGGTTTATCGGCGGTGGCCGTCAGCGCGATGCGGGGAACCTCAGCAAACCGCTGGGCAAGTTCTGAAAGCTGCAGATATTCCGGCCGGAAATCGTGACCCCACTGGGAAACACAATGCGCTTCGTCGATCGCGAACAGGGCCAGGCGGGTTTGGCCAAGCAGATCCAGAAAGCGCGGTGTCATCAGCCGTTCTGGCGCGACATAGACCAGGTCGTATTCGCCGGCCACCATTTCGCCTTCCAGCTGGCGAGCGGTGGCCGCAGGCAGCGAGGAGTTGATGTAGGTCGCCCGCACACCTGCCTCGATCAGCGCCCCGACCTGATCTTTCATCAGCGCGATCAGCGGCGAAATCACGATGCCCACCCCAGGACGGACCAGAGCGGGAATCTGGTAGCAGAGCGATTTCCCGCCACCGGTCGGCATCAGGACCACCGCATCTCCACCGCCAAGAACGTGCTGAATAATCTCCTCCTGTTGTTCGCGAAAACGCGGAAAGCCAAAAACGTTGGCCAGAATGTCCAGCGGGCAGGGGGTCATCCGTTACCTCGTCGCGCACCAAGGTCCGTCAGCCTGTCCCTAGCGGGGCAGATGCCGGCCGCCCAAGGTGGCAGGTTCCCGGGGCAAGCCTAAGCGTCTATTATCTTACTGCGGCGGGTCGATGGCGTCGACCAGCCCGATCAACCTGCCCGCGGACGGAAAGTCGTTGGCCTGCGTATCACACCATGAAATTGCTCTGCCTGGGAACATCCGGCTATTACCCCAACCAGCGCCGCCACACGGCCTGCTTCATGATCCCTGAGCTGGGAATTGTGCTGGACGCCGGCACGGGCATGTTTCGCTTGCCCGAGCACCTGGTGACCGAAGAACTGGATATCTTTTTAAGCCATGCTCACCTGGATCACATCGTGGGCCTGACATACCTGCTGGGGATCCTGGACGGCCGTGGCATGCGGCAGGTGGTGGTGCATGGCGAGCCCGAGAAGCTGGCGGCCATCCGGCAGCATCTGTTTTCCGAACTGATATTTTCGGTCATGCCACCGCTGCAGTTTCGGCCGCTGGCGGATAAAGTACCGCTGCGCGGTGGCGGCCGGCTGACCCATTTCCCCCTGGAACATCCGGGAGGGGTCGTCGGCTTTCGACTCGATTGGCCCGGCCACAGCCTGGCCTACGTCACGGACACGACCGCCGCGGCGGGAGTCGCCTATCTGGAAAAGATTCGTGGCGTGGACCTGTTGCTGCATGAATGTTATTTCCCCAACGAAAAGGCGAATCTGGCGGCAGAACTGTTTCACAGTTCCACCTCGGCGGTGGCCAAGGTCGCGCACGAGGCGCAAGTCGGCCGCCTCGTGCTGGTGCACACGAATCCCGCGGATAGTCGAGCGGACCCGATCGGTGTGGGGGACGCTCAAGCGATCTTTCCGGCGACGGAGGTGGGCCAGGACGGGATGGAAGTGGAGTTTTGAGCGGCGTCGCGGCGCCCCGCGGGGGATCTCCCTCCCCCGCCTACGACAGTTGAGCGATCAGCTTCTGCAGCCGTTGCCGGTAGCTGAAATGTTCGACTTCCAGCAAATGGCGTCTGCTGGAGACGTAACGAATTCCTGCTGAAAGCGAGGGATGTGCCGCGCGCATGTGCTGTCGAAAACGACTGGCCGCCGGGTCGCCGGCATCCTGCAGCTGTATCAACCGGGTGATCAGTCGAGCCTGGTAATCGACCAGCCCCCATTGCCCGCTGTCCGGCTGGATCATTCCGGCCACAAATAAATTTTCGCGCGTCGGATGGACCATGTGCAGATACAGACCGGGCCGGCCGTCGCTCCAATTGAGGTACCGCTTGTCAAGAAACGGGAAGCTGATTTTAAACCCGGTGGCCAGAATGATCACATCGACCGCCTCGCGGCTGCCGTCGACAAACAAAACCTCGTCACCGCACAGCTGCTGAATATCCCGCTTGGGAATCACCTGGCCGTGTCCCAGGTAATAGTACAGCTGAGAATTGATGACGGGATGGGTTTCAAACAACCGATGGTCCGGCGCGGGGAGTCCCACGCGGCGGGGTGGCCCCAGGGTGACCCGAACCGCCAATTTACTGATCGCTCGGCGCAGCCACAACGGCAGCCGCCACCGCAGCAGCATTTCGCCACACTGATCGATGGGGAGTCCGCACAAAAACTTTGGCAGGTAGTGATAGCCACGTCGGGTACTGTGAAAAGTCACCGCGGCATGTTGTGCCGATTCGACCGCAATGTCGCAGCCGGAATTTCCCGCGCCCACCACCAGCACCCGTCGCCCCCGCAACACGTCCGGCGTTTTGTACTGACAAGAATGCAGCATCGGGCCCCGAAACGAGCCCGGCAGCTCTGGCCAGAAAGGGTCCCAGTTGTGGCCATTGGCAATCACCAAGCCCCGATAGCGGCGCGTCTGGCCATCCGAACACGTGATCTCCCAGCCGCCGTCTCCTTCGACCGGTTCCGCCTTGTCGATCTCCGTGCTGAAGCGGATGTGCGGGTACAGTTGAAAATGTCGAGCGTAGTTGCGGAGGTAGGCCCATACTTGTTCGTGGCCGGGGTAATGGGGGTAGGACGGCGGCATCGGGTAATCCGGATACTGCGTCAGCGGTTTGGACGAGATGAGATGGGTGGAATCGTAAACACTGCTGTTGGGCGTGCCGTAGTACCAGATTCCGCCCACGTCGTCGTTGCGTTCGATGACCTCAAAGCGAATGCCGGCAGCCTTCAAATTCTTGGCGACCGCCAACCCTGACGAACCCGCACCCACAACGCAGTAGCTGTCCGTGGCCGCTCCAGCGATCATCTCCACAAACCCCCAATCGACACCGTGCCCTCAAGGCGCATCGCACACAAGCAGTAGAAGTCTAGCGGGAAATCGGTGGACCGCCAACGCGCCGGCCACAGAAGCTATTTCCAGACGCTCGATCTCGCACCGTCGCACGCCCACCAGGACGGCCGCCGCCCCCGCCCGTCCCGCAACCCTCCAGGCTCTGTCACCCTGCCCCGCGAAACCCGCTAGCCGTTCCCCCAACCGGAACAGAACCGCCGAAGTGCCGAATTGCCTGCGGACGCGGCGTCAAGTTTGCCAAGCGGCAAGAGGAAAAGGTGGGCCCTGCAGAACGGATCCCACCAAGCGGGGAACTACCACGACGCCCACCGCCAGATTCACTGTGCCGAGTTGCTGGGGGGTCGCGCGGCCACGCGGCCACGACCACCACCTTCAAAGATGCTGAAGTCTGCCCAGATGGGAAGATGGTCCGAAACCTCCTGCACCTGCTGGCTGGTCAAATTGAACACACGCACCAGGTCCAACACCCCTGAGCGGCCGACGAATTCAATCGTGTTTCGACGATGAAAGACCAGGTTGTCGTAGGCCGCGGTTCCCAAGCTATTGGTCGTGATACCCGTCAGCGCCACGGTCATCTCAGGAACAGATCCCAGCTGGTGCATCCGTTGTTCGCTGGTGTTGAAGTCGCCCAGCAGGACAACGTCGTCTTCCTCATCGCCGTCATTCAATACGGCGTAATAAACGTCATCCAGGGCATTCAGCTCTTCGTCTACCACGTCCGGATCGACGTGGACATTGACCAGTTTGAACGTAAAAGCCTCCTTGGGGTCCGGGCCGCGGGCCCGAAACAAGGCGACAAAAGGCTCGCGGTGCATGCGATCGTGCGGGTCGCTGATCGTGTACGTCGCCTCGCGATCGACATCGATCGTTTTCGTGTTAAACAGGTAGGCATACTGTTCCTTGCTGTGGGTACGACCCAGCCGGGGGCCCAGCAAGTAGCCGTAGTGGGCACCCGAGGTATTCACCTGGCGGACCAGCTGTGGAATGAGCGACTGGTCCTTGGAACGAATTTCCTGAATCGCCAGCAGATCGAACTGCCGCACCGTCCGTGCGATAACGTCCATCACATGAGGCTGAGAGGCCTTTTGGGGTCCAAAGACTTCGATATTGTACGACCCGATGCGAATCGTATCCTGCACGCGTTCCCGCGACGCGCCCCATCCCTCCTGGCCAGACGCCGCCTGGCGGGCAAACGGCGATAGCGGACGGCGACGGATGAAAACCTTGTCCAGCCCTTCGATTTGAAAGACCAGGTGGAAGAGAACAACACCCACCGCAATTCCCAGAAACAGCAGCAGTGCCAACATCCTGCGCATGACGAGCCCCTCCTTGGGCCATGACCATTGCCGGGCTTGATCCGGACTGGGCGGGGAGGATACCGCTGGATCGGAATCGGCTCCAGATCAAATTGGGATACCCGAGGGGTTGGGGGGTTGATCCGGCATGCTGGCACTGCTGGCCTGCGCCAGCCTGCATTTGTGATCTCACCCGCCATCTGCCGTGCGCGGTCCAATGTCTTTTTTTTGGCCGCCTCAGACACCGCCCCCAAAGGTGCAATGTACGACCCATACGCTGGAAGTCGAATCGCGTTTTCTTTCCAGCCGGGCAAAAGCGCAGCAAGCTCGCTGCAACGCGTAAGACAAAATCCAGGCTAGCGGCGGGCTTCGCGGACGAGGTGGCCCAGTTCGGGCAAGATGATCTGCTGCATCGCCAGTTGGACGGCGGCGGGCGAGCCGGGCATGGTGAGCACGATGGTGGTGCCACAAACACCCCCCACAGCGCGGCTCAGCATCGCCGCCGGACCTACCTGCTCAAAGCTTAACCAACGAAACAGCTCGCCATAGCCCGGCAAAATTTTATCGAGCAGTCCCGAGACGGTTTCAAAAGTTTGATCGCGCTGACTGATGCCGGTGCCACCGGTCAAGAGAATGGCGTCGATGTCATCGCGACCCGCCAGCGCGGTGATCAAAGCAGCCAGTTTGGTCGGTTCGTCTGGCGTAATCTGCCGCTCGGCAACCGTCTGACCAGCTTCCCTCAACAGGTCATTCAAGAGGGCTCCCCCGCGGTCGTTCTCCAGGGTCCGCGTGTCACTGACGGTGATCACGGCACACCGCAAACCGTGCGGTGCGTCCGCTCGATGCTCAGCAATCGTCTCGCTCATCCCCACCCCCTCCCGAGGTACGGCAACCCGGCCCGTGGCTCTGGCAGAAACGGCTCAAATCGACTTGTCCATTCCACCTGCACAAAAAACGGGGTGGGGGACAACATCCGCTGCCGAGCTGCCAGATTTCGCGTATACTATTATGATCCTCTTGTTTAGGCAAATACAGCAAGCTGCCGGCTGGCCGGGTGCGGGGGCGGACGGTCCGGCGGATGGCTGGGAACCATGCGATGCGAAGTGCCGTGGGAAATTGGGTGCGGGTTGCCGGCAGCTGCTTCTTCGTCTGGCTGTCCGCCGCACCCCTAGACGCCGACATCTTTGCTCTGCACAACGGCGGCGAAATCCGGGGCGAATGGGTAAATCGCCAGCAGCCGCAACAAAAGGTCTATGTGATCCGACCATTTGCCGGCGGTGAAATCACCCTGGCCGCCACCGCCGTCGCCCGCGTCGTGGCTCAGGATCCGACGGAAATCGCCTACGAACGTGTGCGACTGCAACATGACGACACGGTGGCGGGCAACTGGGAGATTGCCGAGTGGTGCCGGCAGAACCGGCTAAGCGCGCAGCGGCAGGAGCATCTGGAGCGGATTGTCGAGCTGGATAGCGATCACGAACAGGCACGACGGCTGCTGGGCTACCAGCGGGTGGGAAATCGCTGGTTGACGGAAGAGCAGATCATGACCGAACGGGGCATGGTCAAATACAAGGGTCGCTGGATCACCCCGCAGCAGCTACGGCTGTTGGAAGGGGAACAACAAAAGAAGTTGGCCGAGCAAGAGTGGTACAAGCGCGTGCGTCGCTGGAGCGGCTGGTTGGACAGCAGCAGCAAGGCCGTACGAGCGAAAGAATATCTGCTGGCGATCCGGGAGCCGTCCGCGGTTCCAGCCCTGATCAAAAGCTTTGAAGCGGCCAAGGGCCACGAACACCGGCAGGTGCTGGCCGAGGCACTGTCGAATGTGGGCACCGGCGAGGCTGTCGAGCTGCTGGCAGGCCAGTCGATTGAGAATGAGGACGAAGACTTTCGTTATTTTTGCCTGGAACTGCTGGAAAAATCGAAGCCGCCGGCGGCCGTGGATCTCTACATCAAGCTGCTGAAACAAAGCGACGACAACCGTCACATCAATCGCGCCGCGATTGGCCTGGAGCGGATCGGCAACAAGTCCGCTATCGGCCCGCTGATCGATGCCCTGGTTACCGAGCACAAATTCAAGCTTGGCCGAGGAAGTCTGGGGCAAACGACGACGACCTTCGGCCGCGGCACGGGCAGCAACCGGGGAACGTCGTTCGGAACCACCGCGCCCCAGGTCGTGAAACGCTGGCTGCAAAACCCGGAGGTCCTCGCGGCGCTGGCGTCGTTGACCGGCAAGGACTTCGCTTACGACGTCAAAGCCTGGCGGGAATGGCACAAGCACCAGCGACCGGCGCCACCCCAAATCAACACGCGGCGCGACAACGGCTAAACTCACCAGCCGCCCTTACCCCGCCGACCGGATTGCGACCCGCGGCTGGCTGCCCCCGCCCGCCCCCGCCCCCCCCTGCTCCCCCTGCCAAGCGGGGGATGCGATCGGCCTGTCCCCCGCCCGTGCCTGTCGACCGACTGCGTGCTGCCACAGGTTACCATGAAGGGTTTTTGAGAATGGATCTTCAGAGGAATCTGTGGGTAAGAGGCAACTGACATAGGAAAAGAAATGGTTCATTGAAAAGGGGAATTGCGGCAGACGTCTTTCAGAAATGGGCAGAGTTTTTTGGCAGCGAGATGATTGGGCCCGTCAAGAGCGGTTAAGCAGGTCGGTTAAGGGTATCCGGTTAAGAGTGGCGGTTAAGACTGCGATGAAATGTACTCTTAACCGAACACTCTTAACCGAACACTCTTAACCGAATATTCGTCACCCGAATATTCGTCACCGGCCCGCTGATCTCCAAGAATAGACGCTGCTTACACTTCTTTCGCAGGCGCACCGACTGTCACTGTGGTCGCCCTTGGGAAACAGAAATCCCCCCACAGATTTTGTGGAAGAACCTTAAGACTATGGGTACTTGGGAGAATTTCGTGCAATCCGCCCTTTTACAAATCTTCCTGGCAAACACAAGCAGCCGTGAATGGCATGGCCCCAGGTCATGGCGCCGTCAAAGCGGGGTACCACCCTGGCCGATCCGTGGGCGGGTCCGCACAAGCCCGACTGTTTCCCCAAGTGGCCCATTCCCCGCTGGATGCTCGCCCCGGTGGGCTGCGGGCTACCTCCCTTTCACCTCGGCAGGCCGGCTAACGGCAGCGGTCCGACGTCCCCGTGTCTGGATCGCTGGAGCCTGATGCTTATTCCCTTTCCGCTATAACCGTCACCGCTGGAATTTCCGGCCCTTACGCAGGACGAATATAACGTTCTTAACGATAATCGCTGACCGCGCATCGCATCGCATGGCTTTTAAGGGCTGTGCGGTGTTTGGCAGATAGCTTGGTCGATCACAAAGAGTTGCGGCCGCGGATTGATCTTGGTCGAAAAAATCCCAGGCGGAATTTTCCGTTTATGCTTGTCGCACAGCAGCCTTGAGTTCGTCCTGTGCGCTCAGCATGCCAATCCATGGATGACCCCCTCACCAATGCGCGGCTGAACGGAATCGGCAATGCAACACTTTTCAATCCGCGCACAATGTAAGGTCGCTGGACCGCATATGCGGGCGGTGATCCTCACCGCGGTCTTGAGCTGCCTGGCATTTCCCGCCACCCTGCTCGCCCAGCATCAGGACAGCCATCGCTTGCGCCGTTTCGAAGACCGAGCGTACCTGACTCGCGAATCCGAAAACGAACAGTCGTCGATCCGCCGGCTACCTGCCGTTCCGGAAGATTACCAAGCGTGGTGGAGCGGCGGGATTGGGAAGGTATTGCAGACCGATGTCCACGAATTGCCGATCAGCGTCGAATCGCTGCTGATCCGCACGTTGCAACATTCGTCCCAGGTCCGCTTGCTGAAAGACCTTCCCCTGATCCGTCGCACGTCGATCGTCGAAGCGGACGCCGCCTTCGACTGGTCGGCCTTCATTGAAAGCCAGTGGAATGACATTAGCGAGCCGGTAGGGAACACGCTGACGGTCGGGCCGGGCGAAACGCGTTTTAACGACCACAAGTTGGACTACTCCATGGGCCTCCGCCGCCGCAATTTCCTGGGCGGCCAAATGAGGGTGGCTCAAGACTTCGGCTTCGAAAACAGCAATTCCTCCTTCTTCATTCCGCCGGACCAGGGCACGGCCCAACTGCGATTGAGTTATACCCAGCCCCTTTTACGCGGCGCGGGTCGCGTTTACAACACAGGTTTGATCGTGCTGGCCAAGATCAACACGGGGATTGCCGAGCAGGAATTTTCGCGAGAGTTACAGGCCCACTTGCTGGAGGTCACGCGGGCCTATTGGGGTTTGTACCTGGCACGAGGAACCCTGCTGCAGAAAAAGAAATTGTACCAGGGAGCTCGTCGCATTCTCGACCAGCTGGAGCCGCGTGTGGAACTGGACGCCCCCCGTAACCAGATTGCGCGTGCCCGCGCGGCAGTCTCGGCTCGGCAGACCGACCTCCTCCGCGCGGAAATGACGGTGCGCAACGCGGAAGCCCGCATTCGAGCATTGGTCAACGATCCCCAGCTGACCAACATCCAAAACGCCGAATTCATTCCTCAAGACCAGCCGATTCGCCAGTTCGTACCCGTCAGTATGCGCGAGTCGCTGGTCACGGCGCTGCAGAAGCGACCTGAGATTCGACAAGCATTGAAGGAGGTGCAGGCCGCGGCGGTGCGGATGGATATGGCCGATAAAGAACTGCTGCCGGTGCTGGACCTGATCATGGACGCCTATGCCAGCGGCCTGCAAGGCGATTCCGACGTGGGACAGGCCTTCGCGGACCAGTTCCAGACCGGAGCGCCCAGCTATGCGGTGGGGCTGAAGTTCGAGGTGCCACTGCATAACCGAGCCGCCAAGGCGCGGTGCCAGCGCCGCCGCCTGGAAATGCGGCAGGTCACCAACCAGCTCGATACCACCGCAGAAAACCTGATGCTGGAAGTGGAAGTCGCCGTTCGCGAAGTTCAAACATCCTTCCGCGAAGTGCAAGCGACCCACCAGTCCATGAAGGCCGCCGATCAGGAACTGGTGTATTTGGAGAAACGGTGGGAGCAACTGGCAGGAGACGATCGTACAGGCAGCCTGGTCCTGGAGGATCTGCTGGCAGCCCAGGAACGACTGACAGAAGCAGAATTCAGCTTCTTGAATTCGGAGGTGACCTACAATCTGGCGCTGATGAATCTGAAGCGAGCGACGGGGACTTTGCTGGAATACGAACAGATTTCCCGCGGCGAGGCCTGTCACGACGACCTGCCGGAAATTTTCCTGCACAAGGAGCAGCAGAGCGACGAGCAGGTGCCGCCGCCAGCCGAACCGATCCCAGCTGCGACCGATGCTCAAGCCCGTCTCGCACCGCAGGTTCCCCTCTGGCAGCCCCAGCGGATCGCCCCTCCAACGGAAAACAGCACCGCGCCCCTGGGACCCCCCGCGACCGAACCGGCCTGGCAGCTGGTTCGCTAAGCTGGTGCCCGGCGGAGGCAGGATCGCTGTGGGCATTTTGACGGGGCCAGATCCCATGATACGACTGCAAAGCTACCGCGGCATCCGGCACACCCTCTGGCCCCGCTGCCATCAGCCCCGCTCGTCCGACTGGCAGCTTGTCCACCGCATCCGGCAACATGCCGTTACCTTGGAATCGTGTCGCGAGGTCGAGCTGCGTGAGCGGATGGCCGCTTTGCGTTCCCAAGTCATGGCCGGCGCGGATCTGTTCTCCAGCGATCTGGTCGTGCCCTCGTTCGCATTGACGTACGAAGCCGTGCGTCGCGTATTGCACATGGAGTATTACGAGGTCCAGCTGCTGGCCGGGCTGGTGTTGGCCTCGGGGGCGATCGCCGAAATGCAGACGGGCGAAGGCAAGACCCTGGTGGCCGCTTTGCCGGCAACCTTGCACGCCTTGACCGGCAAAGGCGTCCACGTGGCGACGGTCAACAACTACCTGGCCCAGCGAGATTATGAATTGCTACGGCCCGCCTTGAAAATGCTGGGCCTTTCCGTGGGCCTGGTCGAACCGCAAGTGGCCGCAGAGCAAAAAAAAGCGGCCTACGACTGCGACATCACCTACGCCGCCGGCTACCAGCTGGGCTTTGACTACCTGCACGACCAGATCGTCCTCCAGCAACGACACGCCCTGGAACTGGGCCAGGAATTTCGCAATCGCTTGCGAAACGTCGACCCGTCCGATGCGCTGCTTATGCAGCGCGGACATGCGCTGGCCGTCCTTGACGAAATTGACAGCGTCTTGATCGACGAGGCAACCATGCCTTTGATCCTTAGCGGTGCGCCGTCGACAATTTCACCCCCTGAAGTCTTCCAGGTCGCTCGCGACATAGCCGCAACCCTGGTCGAGGACCAGGACTTTTTCGCCGACCCGCGAGCAGGCCACATTGGGCTGACCCATGCAGGCCTCCCCAAAATTAACGCCCCCCAAACATCACCACAGCCGTACGGGCTGACACGACCCTGGACGATCTATATCGAGAACGCATTGCGGGCGCAGCACTTTCTGCGCCGTAATGTGGACTATATCCTCCAGGATGACAAAGTCCTGATTGTGGACCAGTACACCGGCCGGATTTTTTCCGAGCGGACCTGGCGCGATGGCCTGCATCAGGCAGTCGAGGCCAAAGAACACGTACCGATCACCAAAGAAAAATGTGCCATCGCGCGTATCTCGCGGCAACGTTACTTTCGCATGTACGAGATGACATGCGGAATGACGGGTACCGCCAGGGGCAATGAAGTCGAGTTCGCCAGGTTTTACCAGTTACCCGTCGTAGAAATCCCGCTCCGCAAACCCTCCCAACGAGCCCAGCTGCCGACACGGTATTTTGCCGACAAAGAGGCCAAACTCGCGGCTGTGGCGGAGGATGTGGCCGCACGACATCGGCGCGGACAACCCGTGCTGATCGGCACGCGCACCATTGAGGATAGCCTCCAAGTGGCTGCCCAATTGGACAAGGCCGGATTGCCCTACCGGGTCTTAAACGGTGTCCAGGACGAACAAGAAGCCGAACTGGTCGCCGCCGCAGGCCAGCCCGGCGCGATTACCATCGCCACCAATATGGCCGGGCGCGGCACCGACATCAAAGTCCCCCAGAAGTCGCAGCTGTCCGGAGGTCTGCATGTCATCGCGATGGAACATCAGCCGTCCGCTAGGATCGACCGACAACTGATCGGCCGCTCGGCACGACAAGGTGAACCCGGCTCCTGTCAGTTCATGATTGCGTCGGATGACGAGCTACTGCGGCGCTACGATCCGAAACTGCAACAGCGGATCCGTCAGGCAACCGGCAACAACGGCAACTTAGCGAAAAAATTCTCCAGACCGATCGCAAAACTGCAACACAAGTGTGAACGTCGCGATTATCTCCAGCGGTGCCAGCTTTTGAAGCAGGAAAGCTGGCTGGAAAACGTGTTGGCCACGATGGCCAAAGAAGATTGAGACAGGGTCCATTCCCCCGCCAACCCTTAACGCTCCGGAAGACCCCAGCCAACAACAAGCGATTGCAGCTCGGCATCACCGAATCGATGCTGCCCGCCCTCTTTCCGCCCCCCCCCCCCCCCCCCCCCCCCCCCCCCCCCGCCCCCGCCCCCGAGCAAGCCACCCCCTGACCACCGCCTGGGCGGATGGAAAACATCAATCCGCGCCGCCCAGCTACCGTGGCATCGTGGTGCCGTGCCACCGCGCGGACCTTCCCGACTGACAACGGCGGACAGACCCGGACCACACTAGTGTGTAGACCCCCAACCGGTACCACCCCAAACCCAACCGGTATCCAACCAGCCGGGAAAGGCCACCGGCACCCCCTGCCGGTAAAACAAATCACGATTCCCGGCTCAGCCTGTAGGTCGTGACGGCAAGTCGCCCGATGGACGGTCCGCGGGAACTCGGCCATCCCCACCGGCACGGGCCCCAGCGCACGGACTGGTCAAGCCTAGCTGGCCCGTCATGCGGCAAGCTGGCTCGACGCCCCGGCAACAGATCGCCACCATTTTCTGGCTGTCTCCTTGCGGTTAACAGCGATCTGCCAGGGCCAGCGCCGGTGCATCGATCCACTTCACCGGCGGGGCCTCCGACGCCCTCACCCGCTGCTCCTCTGGCTCCTCCTCCCCATCCTCCACCAACAAATCAATCTCCGTTAATTTTTCGATGCCGTGGGAAAGGCACAAGCGGACCAGGAGCGCATCGTTGCGGGCCTTCATCTTCGCCAGCCCGCGGGCTCGATGCTTGGCCACCGTCTGATTGCCGATTTGGAACGCTTTGGAAACCTGCTTGACCGAGCAGCCATCCAGCAGCATTTGCAGGGTCTGCAGCTCGCGATCCGTCAGCGTCCCGATCCGCCGCAAAATCTCTGCTCGGTCAGCCAAACGGCCCTGCTGATCGGAATGGAGTTCCACAGCCGTGCGGATGGCCTTCAACAAGCGATCAGCCGGAGCAGGCTTTTCGATAAACGCCACCGCACCGGCGTCCAAGGCCGCCACGCACTGAGCAATCGAGGGCCTGCGGGCGAAAAACAACACCGGGATATCGATCCGACGCTGCTTCAATTGCCGCTGCACCTCCAAGCCGTCGCACCGCGGTAGTTCCATCTCTAAAACCAGACAAGCCGGCCCACGGGTGGAGACGTCATGCAGGAAATATTCCACCGTATCGTAGACACGGACCTCCATATCTTCCTCGCGCAGCATCGCGGCCAGGCGGCTTGAATGTGTCGCGTCGCTATCCAGAACGTAAACGATCGGTTTAGTAATTCGATTTATCATCACGCTTACCTCGTTTCTCATGTTGGATGATCTGACCCAAGTTCCCAAACTGGCCCGGATCACCACCCGCCCCCACGCGGACAACCGCCGGGAACGGGAGGTATTTGTGGACGGATCCCATCAACGCGAGTGCAGGCCGCTGCCGGTCCATGACCAGGGCGAATTGGAAAATTCCATGACGGCCAACCACCCAAGGGCTGACGGGGTAACGTCCGACATCGAATCGTTGTTCGATGCCGTGGCCCAAACCGATCGGGAAAGAAACAAGCGTCTCATGCCGGCATGCGCATGCCGACAGAAGAACCGCGTGAGGCCTTCGCGCCGAAAGTCGCGAACCAGAAGACAAAGCTGCCGCTGCCAGCCTGATGGTCTCGAAAAAACCAGAAGGGGTGGTTGAGGGTGGCGAGCCGTGAAAAGCTCAACCCGCCGAGACCGTTGGAATAACAACTTGGACCGTAGTCCGGATTTGGAACGTATATATGATAGCAATTAACCCGTTCGGTCTCGCCGCAACAAACCCGCCTGTCTGGACAAGGACTTTGGGATCGATTCGGCCAAATGGACGTTGATTTTCCCTGAAGAGCACCTCCTTTCTTTGAAATGCGTTGCCTACCCTTTCGGACCTCAATGTATCCAATCGTTGACCGGATTGTCAAGAAATCCTGAAAAATTTACCCCCTTCAGGGGGCCGGGGCGCGGCGTAAGCTGGTAATGCCCCTTCGCTTGCAAAAACCGGGAAATTTTAGCGGCTGGCGATCGGCCGCGGATCGTCCACTTGGCGATGAGACAATCTGGCCGTCCCTGCTGGGGGTAGCGCAAGCCGCGAGGGCCTTGGGCCATATGATAATTATCGAAACTCAGGGCCCGTTTTCGCCGCCCAAAAAACCCGTTTTCGCCACCCAAAGAATTGGCTGCCTGAAAAATGGACCGTTAACAAAATACCCGAAAGGCCTTCCCCAGTTCGAAGCCGGATTTCTCACAAAGCCTTGGCTGGGCGACGGTTGAAGAGAAATCCGGGCGGAGGCCCATCTCGTTGCAGTGCCGACCGTCGCTTTGGGACGCCATTTTCCTCAGGCTGGCGCCCCAGGCTGTGGCCTGTCGCCGCGACGCGGCTGGCCACCGGAGCGGTCCTTCGTCCTTCATGAACGGGGTCGCCTTCATGAACGGGGTCGGGAGTCTTTTTCGCCATGGAAAAACCCTGCATCGATCGATAGTGGGGCGGGTGGCGAAAAAGACTCCCGACCCCCTC
>JABAOF010001839.1_pt1 | contig 16270 bp, 15 predicted proteins | sample 7062171 | NCBI WGS metagenome assembly JABAOF01 (sample SAMN14538628, study PRJNA623070) | marine sediment metagenome | biome: marine biome [ENVO:00000428]; feature: marine pelagic biome [ENVO:01000023]; material: deep marine sediment [ENVO:00002113] | place: India: Gulf of Khambhat ...
GGGCGGATCGAGGTAGCCCATCATCACGTAGGGCCCGCGCATCAGGAGCTCCCCGTCCTCCGCGAGGGCGAGCTCGATGCCGGGAAGCGCCACACCGAGCGAGTTGTCCTTGTACTGGAAGGGCGGCGTCATGGTGATGCCGCCCGTGGCCTCGCTCATGCCGAAGCCGCTCAGGAGCTGGATGCCCTGGCGGTGGAAGAACCGGAAGATCTCCGGGTCGAGGTAGCCGGCCGCCGACAGCCCCCAACTGAGGCGCCCTCCCGTCACGTCCGCCGTGGCCGCGTGCAGCTCCTCGTCAGACGCCTCCAGCGGATTGGCGCGCTGCGCGATGGCGTCGTACATCTGCATCCACTTGCGGGGCACGCTGATGAACACGGTGGGACGGTAGCGGGACATGCCGTCCACCAGCGCCCCCATCGAGGGATCGAGCAGGAAGCAGTACTTGGCACCCCAGAAGATGCAGCCGAGCATCTCGAGGTAGCGGCCGAACGTGTGGAACAAGGGGAGGTAGGCGAGGAACACGTCCCGGTCGCCGATCTCGGGCAGGGCCAGTCCGCGGGCAAAGCGCTTGAACACCAGGTTGCGGTGCGAGTACTGGATCCCCTTCGGCATGCCCGTGGTGCCCGACGTGTACATCACGGTGGCCAGGTCCTCGATCCGCACCGCTTCGCTGCGCCGTTGCAGCGCCGCGCTCGACACGCGGCTGGCCCGCCGCTCCAGCTCCCGCAGGCCGATCACCTCTGACCCCTGATCCTCCAGCGTGTCCATGCTGACCACCCGCTGGAGCTCGGGCAGCGCCTCGCGATTCTTGCGCACTTTGTGGAGCTGCTCCCGTCCCGAGACGATGACCGTGCGCACCTTGGCGTGCCGCAGGATGTAGCCCACGTCCGCTTCGGTGGCGTTGGCCGGCACCACCACGTTCACGAGGCCTGATGTGAGGCAGGCGAGATCGACCAGCGGCAGCTCCAACCGGTTCCCCGACAGGATGGCGATGGGCTGGTTCTGGTCGGGATCATCGAGGGAGAGCAGCCCTCGGGCCAGCGCTTCTACCCGGGCCGCGACCTGCTGCCAGGTGAGCCGGTGGCTCTTTGCGCCCTCGGGGATCTCGAACAGTACCCTGGGCCCGTAGCTCTTCGCGCGCTGCCGGAACAGCGGCCCCACGGTGAGGTGCGATGCCTCGACCGCGGCCAGCATGCGCTGGGCCCACTCGTCTACCGCCGCTCGCTCGATGCGGCGGGACACCGCGGGGCGCCGCGCCAGATCCAGCGCATCCCAGGTGAGCACGCGCAGCTCACGGTCGGGCGGGCCCGCCGCTACCTCGCACCGTTTGCTGCAGCGAGCGAGCAGGTCAGCGATCAGCCCCACGTCCATGCCCTCGAGCACCGACTCGGGATGGGGCGCATCGCGCACTGCGGTCACCGCCGCGCGGTCGAGGCGCAGTGCCTCCTCCGCAGGCATGTCGGGCCCGCCGGCCTCCTCCAGGGCGGCCGACACCCGCGCCGCCACCTGATCGGCGGGCAGGCGCGAGAGATCCTGGAGGTCGGCGACGCTGGTCATAGGTCTGAGTTCGCTGGTTCAGGCAATCTAAGATGGCTCGCCCACGGGGGGTGCTACGGAATGCGGAGGCCCCCGGGGAGCCGCCGGGTGAGACGCTCCACCTCCCGCTCGAGCTGCTCCCCCACTTCCCCCAATGCCTCGAGCGCGCCGTCTATCTCGTCCCGGAACTTCGTCTCGAGACCGGCCACGCTGCGCCGCGCCCGCGCCACCTCGTCACTCACCAGCGCGTCCACCTGCGCGCGCGCCTCGCGCTCGGCACGCTGGACCTCGCGCCCCAACTCGCGGCGCAGGCTGCCGGCGATCGCCTCGCCCACATTGGATCGCACGGCGAGCGCGGGTCCCTGCACCGCCCCCGTGAGCTGCACCTCGATGCGCACCTCCCGCAGCCCCGACACCGTGCGCCACAGGAACTCCTCCGCCCACTCCCGACTCCCGATCTGCGGTGCTTCGGTTCCCGGTTCCCTGTTCTCCGTTCCCGCGAGTCTCTCCCACGTCGCTCGCGGGGAGCTGAACGTGAGCCGCGCCCCGAGCTCGTCGCCCGTGCGCGCAAGCGCGAGCCGCGTCGCTCCCTCACCCAGCACCAGGCGCGCTCCCAGCGCATCGAGGTCGAGACTGGGGAGGGCGAATCCGTCGAGCGCCAGGTCCAGCGAGTCGATCACCGGCGCGGTAACGTGATCGAGCAGCGCGCGCAGCCGAATGTCCCTGGGCCCGACCGCGGCTTGGGAGCGCTGCGCCACCAGCTCCAACGGCTCGCCGTACAGCGAGGGATCGGACGTGAGCCCCGTGACGCGGGCCAGGTAGCTGCCGGCCGCGACACCCTCGCCGGCCAGCTCCAGACCCAGCTCCCCGTGCTGCACCAGAAACCGCGGCTGCGACGTCTCGCTCGGGAACTCCACCGTCGTTCCCGGATGGCGCGGCCGGTCCGGCCCCCGATAGCGCCGCGGATCGAGTCCCGGCGGGAGGTACTGCTCGGCGAGTCGGATCCAGTAGAGCACTGGCCTCACCCAGGCGATCGCGGCGTCACCGAAGACGGCGGGCGAGATGTCCGGGGCGTCGAGGGGCGGGAGCTTCAGGAGGCCGCGTGCATACCCGTAGTCTGCGCGGCGGGCCGCATCCAGGGCATTGAACTGAGCCCGTACGTCGGCAAGACTCGCCTGGGCGGTCTGGCTCAGGGCATCGACACCGTCACGCAGCGTGCCGAGGTCGGAGATCGCGGAGCGCACGTCGCCGGCGAGTCGCGTCGCGCCGATCACGTTGAGCCGGCCAGGGTCGGTCTGCTGGAGACGCTCGACCAGGGCCCGCGCGGAGTCGATGTGGGGTTGCGGGTTGAGGGTGGCGAGCGCCCGATCCCACTCGGCGCGCACCGCATCGGCTCGCCCCGCCAGCGCCCGGGCCTCGCTCAGCGTGCGCAGGCTGTCGGGATCGACGGCGGCCACGTTCACCGCCTGCCCCAACCCCTCCAGGCTGAACGGCGGGAAGCGCGCGCCCTCGGCCCACGCCGACACCTCCCGTGCCACCAGACCGCTCTGCGGACTGGGGTCGTCCAGCGCGCCCGACTCCTGTCGCTCCGTCCCGAAGCGCATGCCCCGCACGGCGACCGTGTCCACCGCCACCTTCTTCTCCAGCAGCGGCAGCCACCGCACGTCGGCCACGATCTCCTCGGCCTCGAACAGGTTGGTCATGGGAGCGCCGGGATTGGTGACCGCGAGGCCGCGCAACACCACCGAGCCCTCACGCAACCGCACGTCGGCACTCTCCAGGTCCACGCGCGCGCCCACGAGATACGCGCCGGTCTCCTCGATGCCGCGCTCCACTACCCGGTCCAGCAACAGCAGCCACGCCAGCACCATGAGCACCAGCAGCAGCGCCAGAGGCCCGATGGCCCGCCACCGGAACAGGCTCTTCAGACGCATCACGCCTGGAACCAGCGATAGAGGTTGTACAGCTTAGTGGCCTTCACCGCCCGCACCGCTCTGGAGCGCTCGATCCGCGGGGCCAGGGTTGCCCGATAGCGGCTCACCCCCGCGCGCGCCAGGAAATAGATCGGCAGCGCCACGGCCAACCACCCCACGAGGCTTCCCAGGACCACTGTGTTGTTCACGCTGCTGAGCGACAGCACCGGGGTGTTATAGATCCCGGTCCACAGCGGCCGGAGCTGCCCCGCGTCGAGCAGCAGCGCGCTACCCACGGCGTCGAACAGCGGGTCGAGCAGGAACCCCATCGGCAGCAGGATGAGCCAACCCAGGATCGCGCCCGGCACCGACACGCGGAGCAGAAACACCGCTGCCACGATGGCCAGGTTGTGCAGGCTCGCCAGCGGCGTTAGCCCCAGTGCGGCTCCCAGCGCGAATCCCGCCGCGACCTGCTGTGGCGTGCCCTCGGAGTGCAGGGCGCGGAACAGGGACTGGAGGAGCTTGAGGAGCGTGAACATCATCTCAATTGTCCGACGAGCCGGGGGGATTGTCTAGAGGGGAACGGGAAACGGGAAGCGGGAAGCCGCTGCCCCGCCCGGCCACCGTTTCGCATACCGCGATCTGTTGCCTGCGGGCAGCCTGTCGTACGCTTCCCGCTTCTCGCTTCCCGGCCCCGCAATGCTAGATTCGTACACCATGTCTTCCCTCGACCCCATCCTCCGACCCAAGTCCATCGCGGTGATTGGAGCGTCGCGCCAGTCCAACACCATCGGCTGGCAGATTCTCGACAACCTGCTGCAGAACGGCTTCCACGGTCCGGTCTACCCCGTCAACCCGAAGGCCAAGGCGATTCACTCGATCCCGGCGTACTGCTCCATCGCCGAGGTCCCGGGGTCGGTCGACCTCGCTGTGATAGTGGTCCCCAAAGCCCACGTTCTCGACGTGACCCAGCAGTGCATCGACGCAGGCGTCAAGGGACTCGTCGTCATCTCGGCGGGCTTCAAGGAAGTCGGCGGCGAGGGCGTCGAGCGCGAGCGGGAGCTGACGGAGCTCGTGCGAAGGGCGGGCGTGCGCATGGTCGGGCCCAACTGCCTCGGCGTGATCAACAACACCCCAGCCGTCGCCATGAACGCCACGTTTGCGCCGGCGCGGCCGCCCACCGGATCGGTGGGCTTCGTCAGCCAGTCGGGCGCGATGGGGGCGAGCATCCTCGACTACGCCGAGAGTCTGAACATCGGGATCTCCATGTTCGTCTCGAGCGGCAACAAGGCCGACGTGAGCGGCAATGACCTTATCGAGTTCTGGTGCGACGACCCGGACACCAAGGTCGTGCTCATGTACCTCGAGAGCTTCGGGAATCCCGCCCGGTTCGTGGAGCTGGGACGCGAGTTCACGCGGCGCAAGGGACCGATCTGCATCGTGAAGTCGGGCCGCACCGGTGCGGGCGCCCGCGCGGCGGCGTCACACACCGGGGCGCTGGCCGGCACCGAGCTCGCAACCGACGCCTTGATCGCGCAGGCCGGCGCCATCCGCGCAGAGAAGGTAGAGGACCTGTTCGACCTGGCGATGGCCTTCGCCAACCAGCCGCTGCCCGCCGGCAACAGGGTGGCCATCGTGACGAACGCGGGCGGCCCGGGCATCATGGCGGCCGACGCGTGCGAGGCCCACGGGTTGAACGTGGTCCACCTCTCCGCGGAGACCGAAGACCGTTTGCGCTCGAGGCTCCCCGAGGAGGCCAGCGTCAAGAACCCCGTGGACCTCATCGCGAGCGCCAAGCCGCAACACTACGAGTTCGCTCTCAGCTGCGTGTTCGACGACCCCAACGTCGACGCCGCCATCGCCGCGTTCGTCCCGCCCCTCGGCATCCACACCAGGGATGTGGCATCCGCCATCGTCCGCGTGAACGAGCAGCACCCCGAGAAGCCGCTGCTCGCGGTATTGATGGGGCGGCAAGGTCTGCCGGCGGGTCTCGCCCAGCTGCACGACGCGAGCATTCCTGCGTACATCTTCCCGGAGTCGGCGGCCCGCGCCCTGGGCGACATGTGGCGCTACCGCCAGACCGCCGCACGCCCCAAGGGCAAGACGGTGACCTACCAGGCCGACGACGACGCCGTCGAGGCAGTCATAGACGCGACGCTCGCCGCAGGGCACGAGAAGCTGAGCGAGCCCGACGCGATGCGGGTGCTCGAGGCCTACGGCATCCCCGTGGTGCCGTGGCGATTCGTGTCTCAGGGCGGGACGCGTAGCCTCGCAGCGGCGGCGACCGAGGCGGCCGGCGACGTTGGCCTGCCGGTGGCGCTCAAGATCGTGAGTCCCGACATCACCCATAAGACCGATGTCGGTGGCGTGGCGTTGGGGCTCGAGAGCAAGGCCGAGGTGGAGCGAGCCGTGCGCGCGATGGTGAAGCAGGTCACGCAACCGCCCCCGCGGGTGCCGCAGCGCAAGAGGGCCAAGAAGAAGGCGGCGAAGAAGTCCGCAACACGCGAGCCCAGCATCGAAGGCGTCCTGATCCAGCAGATGGCCGAGCAGGGGATCGAGACCATCGTCGGGCTCACACGCGTGCCCCGAGTCGGTGCGCTGGTGATGTTCGGCATGGGGGGCATCTTCGTGGAGGCGCTGCGCGACGTGGTGATGCGGCTCAGCCCGCTGCACGACAGCGACGCCGAGGAGATGATTCGCGAGGTGAAGATGTTCCGGTTGCTGGAGGGCATACGGGGTCAGGCTCCCCGGGACCTCGCTGCGCAGGCGGAGGCGATCCTGCGCATCTCCCAGCTGGCGGAGCGGCACCCGCGGATCACCGAGATGGACGTCAACCCGCTCATCGCGCTCGAGCAGGGGACGGTAGCCATCGACGCGCGCCTGCAGGTCACCGCCATCCCCGAGGATTAGCCGCCGCGGTCCCCAGCACGAAGGCCGCGGCTCGCCAGGAGCCGCGGCCTTCATGCACCCGTGCTCGAGCGCTCCGCCCCTACCACTCGTACGGCGCGTACCGTGCCGCCGATTCGATCGCCGACTGCGGCCCCGAGACCACGGTGAGCTGGTCGAGCCAGTAGGCCTTGTCGTCGCGCTGGGCCACGATCATCTGGCCGTAGTCTTCCTTCAAGTAAGCGCGGTGATACCGCATGAACAGGTGGCGCTCATCGACCCCGAGAATCTCGATCTTCCCCGTGCGGTGCGACATGGCGAAGCGCGCCCGCTTGGCCAGCCCCGAGACGTGACGGTTGGCCTGCAGGAAGATGCCGAGGCCCTCGGTGATGGGGACCTCGTAGGGCTCGTTCCCGGCGGTGGGACGGCCCTGGAACACGTAGTACTGCGGGCAGCCCATGAACGACAGCTCGCGGAACAGCGATGCAAACGTCTGGGGGTTGTCGTTCACGCCGCGCACGATGGGGCACTGGTTCACCGTTTGCGCACCGGCCTCGCGCAGCAGCCTGACCGCCTCCCGCGCCTCGCGCGTGAGCTCGCGGGGGTGATCGAAGTGATTCATGATGTAGATCTGCGTCTTGCCGTTGCAGTGCTCCTTGATCAGCCGCAGCAGGCCCGGGTCGTCCAGGATCCGATGGGGATTGAATGCGGCCATCTTGGAGCCGATCCGGATGATCCGTACGTGCGGCACGGCNNGCCGGTGAGCAGCACGTTGGTGATCTCCTCGTGCTCCGCGATGTAGTTGAGTCCCGGCTGGTAGGCGAGGGTGGCGTCGTCGTTGTCGTTCATGAACAGCCGCTTGCGGAAGCAGTAGCGGCAGTACGCGCCGCAGACCTCGTTCACCAGGAGCAGGGCCGTGTCGCTGTACTTGTGCTGGCAGCCGCGGACCGGCGTGTAGCTCGCCTCGTTGCTGGCGTCGAGCTGGCCCCAGTCGCTGAGCTCGCCCTCGAGGGGCACGACGAGTCGCCGCAACGGGTCGTTCGGATCGTCCCAGTTGATGAGGTCTTTGTAGTAGTCGTTGAGCCGGAAAACGTAGCGCTCGGCTACCGGCGCGAGCCGACGACGCTCTTCGTCAGTGAGGCCGTCGAGCTTCGATAGGTGGGTGATGTAGCGAACCTTCATGTCCCCTCCTAAGGAGCTCGGGGTGAGGTGTCTCTTCGTCCCTGTGCTGTAGCCAACCCTCGAGTTGGTGTTGCCGTGGGGTGACAGGTTTTTCAAGCTATCAGGCGGTACAGACGTTGCCAACCGGCGTTCCCGCCTTAGTGTAGTAACACGCAGGGGTGCAAGGGGTTATACGTGCGCGTTTTCATCACGGGTGGCACGGGGTTGATCGGCTCCCGACTGGTGCAGTCGCTGCTGGAGCGGGGCGACGAGTGCGTGGTGGTCTCCCGCGCGGGGCGCGACCCCTGGGGCCACGAGCGAGTCCGCATGTTGCGCGGTGACCCGGCTACCGCAGGCGACTGGCAGCGCGCGGTGTCGGGCTGCGACGCGGTGGTCAACCTCGCCGGACAGCGGATCGTGGATCCCCCCCACCGCTGGACGACGGCCCGCAAGCGACTGCTGCGCGACAGCCGCGTAGAGACCACTCGCCAAGTCGTGGCCGCGATCCGGGCGGCCAGCGCGATACCCCGGACCCTCGTGAGCGCGTCGGCGATCGGGTACTACGGCGACCGCGGCGACGCAGAGATCGACGAGTCGTCGAGCCGCGGCAGCGACTTCCTGGCAGAGGTCGCGGTGGCCTGGGAGGATGCGGCGCGCGCGGCAGAAACCGTGACGCGCGTGGCGCTCGTTCGCACCGGTCTCGTGCTCGATCGCTCGGGCGGCGTGCTGGCGCCGCTGGTTCCGCTGTTCAAGCTGGGGCTCGGCGGCCCCTGGGGCGACGGCTCCCAGTGGTGGTCGTGGATCCACGTGGCCGACGTGATCGGCCTCATCCTCTGGGTGATCGATGGGGAGGCCGCGGGGCCGCTCAATCTCACCGCACCCAACCCCGTCACAGTGAGCGCGTTCGCGCGGTCGCTCGGGAGCGCCCTGGGCCGACCGGCCGTGCTGCGCCAGCCGGCCTTCGCGTTGCGCCTCGCCATGGGCGAGATGGCCGACGCGCTGCTCGCCTCGCAGCGGGTCGTGCCGCGACGTGCGCTGGAGGCCGGCTATGCGTTCCGCTTCCCCGAGCTGGCCGGCGCGCTCGCCGATCTCTTCGGATAAGCCGATGGCCGAGCGACGCAAGGGACGCGCGCGCCTCGTGTTCTGGGCCTTCCTCGCCGCGCTGGTCGTCGCGGCCGTATGGACCACCCGGCTCGGCACCCGCTGGCCCTCGATCTACTACATGACCGGGCCCTCGATGGAGCCCACCATCGCGGCCCAGGAGTACTTCCTCGCGTGGAGCCCGCCGGGCGCGCTGCGGCGGGGCGACCTCGTGATCTTCCGCTTCGTGGACGAAGACACGGAGTTCCACGTGCTGCGGCGCCTCGCCGGCCTGCCGGGCGACACCGTGCAGATGGAAGACGGCGTGGTCTTGGTGAACGGCGTACCCCAGGCATGGCCGCACCAGATCCTCACGCCGGCGGTTGACCGGTCGGAGCTCGCCATCACGTATCGGCTGTTCACCTGGGGGCCGTGGGTCGTGCCACCCGACTCAGTACTGCTCCTCGCCGACACCCGCGACATGGTGGGCTGGCCCGACAGCCGGTTCATCGGCTACGTGCCCCGGGGGGAAGTGCTCGCCCGGGCCACGCGCACCCTCAAGGGGCGTCGTCTGCGCTAGAACAGCTCCGAATCGGTAGGGAGGTAGCAGAGATTGGGTCGCGGCAGCGCCCTAGCCGTGCTCCAGGATGTGCCAGGCGGAGTCGCGCCGCTCCTCGAAGGAGCGTCGCTCGGTGCCACTGCGGCGCTCGCTCCGCCGCCGGTCCCGCCCGTTGCGCCGCTCGGGACCCCGGTGGCGGGCGCTCGCAATGAGCCGGCGCTCCCCCTTGCGGCGGTCCCCACCAGAGCGGCGATCCCGCGCCCGCCGACGGTCCGTTCCCCTCCGACGGTCCACGTTGGGTGGACGGGGGGATTGGTCGAATCCGAACGGCTCGTCGTACATCGGTGGCTCCGGTTCCGAGGCAGGCTGCCGGTGAGGTTTGAAACTACCGACCGAAAACGCCGCCGCAAGGTCGGAGCCGCCCAACTACATACCCGGCAAACGCTTAACATCCTTCTGGCCCTGCCGCACGCCCGCTCCCACGCCCACGCCAAACAGGACGGCGGTGCCGGCTCCAAGGATGGGCAGCACCCAAACCACCGGCGCCGCCACGAGGGCGGCCGCCGCCCCGGCCACGACCGGCGCCACCGGCCTCTGCGCCTTGTCCACGAACCGCAGCCTGTTGCGCACATATCGGCGGGATTGGATGAAGCCCCAGGCGCTCGCCACCCCGGTGACGCCTAGCCAGATGAGATCCACGAATTCCATGCCGTTCTCCTTTGTGTCTCACTACGAAACATCAGGGCCGGGAGGTTTCAGACCAGCCCCAACGCCGCGGCGGCCCCTGCGACTGTCGCACTAGCCGGCAGCAATGCAGTTTGGTGCAGCAGCCGATGTGGCAGAGCGTCCGCGAGGACGCTCGGACCGGGAAGGAGGCGACGATGACGTGGCTGCTCTTGCTGCTGGCCGTTCCAGCGGCGTTGGTCGTGGCGCTCGCCACCCTGTGGCTCATCGGCGAGCGGGGCCACCTGGTACTGCCATCCACCAGAAAGGCGACGCTCGAGCGCAGCCACGGGCGGGGATCCCGGGCTGGGGGCCACACGCGAGCGAACGGCGGCCTGCTCAACGCCCTCCACGGCTACGTGTATGGCCGCTGGCCTTACCAGTACATAGACTTCTGCATCCACAAGCTGCTGCCCCACGCCACCCCGAAGCTCAAGCGGTGGTGGGCCGATCGCTACCACGGCAAGGTGCTGCCCACCGAGCTGGCCAAGGCGATCATCACGCTGGACCACGACATCCCGCGCACCGATCTCGAGCAGATCATCCCCTACCCCACAGCGCGCGACATCGTGCTCAAAGGCCCGCCGAGCGTCACCCTGCTCGACTGTCCCTGCCGGGCGGCCCGCGAGGAGCCGTGCCAGCCCACCGACGTGTGCATGATCATCGGGGACGGCTCGTTCGTGACCGAGCACCACCCACACCGGTCGCGGCGCGTCACGCAGCACGAGGCGCTCGAGCTGCTCCAGGCCGAGCACGAGCGGGGACACGTCCACACCGCGTACTTCAAGGACGCGATGGCCAACAGGTTCTACGCCATCTGCAACTGTTGCGCCTGCTGCTGCGGCGGGCTCGAGGCCATGGTGCAGCACGGCGTGCCGATGGTGGCCTCGTCGGGCTACGTGGCGCAGGTGGACGAGCTGAGTTGCATCGCGTGCGGCGACTGCGAGGCTGCCTGTCCCTTCGGGGCGGTGCACGTGAACGGTCGCTCGGTGGTGAGTTGGGAGAAGTGCATGGGCTGCGGCGTGTGCGTGGGCCAGTGCCAGACGCAGACCATGACCCTGGTACGCGACGAGCGCAAAGGGGTGCCGCTCGACGTGCGGGAGATCGGGGTGGAGGCAGTTACGGTCTAGCACAGGGCGGCGAGGCACCAACACGAAAGAAGCCCAGCGGTGCTGGGCCCTTCGAGAGCCACCGGTCGGAATCGAACCGACGACCACTCGATTACGAATCGAGAGCTCTACCGCTGAGCTACGGTGGCCTTGGGGAATGCCCTGGCCCGGATTCGAACCGGGACGGCTTGCGCCACTGCCCCCTCAAGACAGCGTGTCTACCAGATTCCACCACCAGGGCATGGGGAGGCGTAACCTCGCGCAGGGGAGGAACCTACAGGGTCCCTGGCGGAGGGTCAAGCGGGCCGCGAGAGCCCCCGTCAGCGAGCGCCGCCCGCGGCCGCGCCCGCCCTCAACTCCTCGATGAACCCCGCGTCGATCCAGTAGATGTCGGCGTTGCCGTTCTGCGGGCCCTCGTACAGGCCAGTGAGGAAGTCGTACGTAATCGAGTCCGGCAGCGCCGCGGCTCCGGCCCGGCGCGTGGACATGAAGAAGAAGTAGCGTCCGTCGGGCGACACGTAGGGCGAGAACTCGGCCCAGCGGCTGTTCACGGCCTCCCCCAGGTTGATCGGCGCGCTCCACCGGTCGTTCGCGGTGCGGAACACCACGTAGTAGTCGGATCCGCCCAGGCCATCCTCCCGGCCCGCTGTGCAGACAATGAGATAACTCTCGTCGGGGGCGATGAAGGCGTTGTACTGCGACGGCGTGGAGTTGACCTCGGGCCCGAGGCGCTCGGGCTCGGTGTACTGTCCGTCCACCAGGCGGGAGCGGTAGATGTAGCTCTCGCGCGAGCCCACCGCGTTGCGCGTGAAGTACAGCGTCCCGTCGCGCGTGACGGACGGGAAGTACTCCTCGTCGTCGGTGTTCACGGGCGGGCCCAGGTTGTAGGGCTCGCTCCAGCCGTCGCCCCCGCGATCCATCACCCAGATGTCCTGGTTCACCCACGCGCCGATCTGGTCCTCGGGCACGGGGCCGCCGCCGCGCGGCCGGGTCGAGAGGAAGAAGAACCGCCGCCCGTCGGGCGAGATGTGCGGCTCGAGGTCGAGATACTCCGGGTTCCGGGAGAACGGCGCCACCTCGGGCCGCGTCCAGCGTCCCCGCACCCGCTTGGTTTGCATGATCACGCTGAGCCCGCCCACCATCACGCCGTAGTAGATCTCGCTGCGGTCGGGCGTGATCGCCATGTCGCGCGTGTACATGCCGGTCGTGACGATCCCGGGCGCGAACAGCTCAGCGGTATCGCCCGGCGGCGTCTGTCCCAAGTACTCGCCACCGAGGACTGGGAAGTCGTCCATAGTCGGTGGTGCGCACCGTGCCATGCCAAGGCAGCACAGCGCCACGACGGCGAGCAGGCGAGTGACCGGCCAGGGTCTTGAGGCCGGCCGCACCCCAGGCAGACCCACTAGTTCTGCCCCCCAGGCAGCGCGCCCTGCTCCCCCTCCGCCCTGCCCCGCGTCAGCATCCGCTCGGCGAACTCGACGCGCTCGTGCAGATCTACCATCCCCTCACGCAGCTCGCGCACTTCGTCCCGCAAGGACTCCACGGCCTCGGTCAGTTGCTCGACCTCCGGCCCGGTTCCCTTCGCGAGCCTCGTGTGCCGCAGATGGCTGTACCGCATCTTCATGCCGATCAGGATCATCGTACCGACTGCTCCGAGCCCCAGGACCGGCGCGATGAGCTCCATGATCTGTGGATCCATGCATCTGCTCCTTGGCCGGGACGGCAGGACGCCGCCCTCCCTCCCTACGGACCGACCCGTCTCGGGGTTTTGGGCGCCTCCCGCCTAGAACCCCCCCTCCATCCGCGGGTTCACCACGTTGTTGAACTTCGAGCCGAACCGGAAGCTCAGCCCGACATGCAGCCGGGCACGGAACTCTGTCCCCCGCTCCTGCTGCTCCGTGAGCACCTCCTCCGGGGAGGCCTCCTCAGCCGGAAGATAGATCTGATCGCGCACCCGGGCGATGCTGCCGAACAGGTCGAACTCGAGCCCCCAGAAAGAGAGGTGCCGACCCATCGGGCCGGCACCCCTCCGGCTTCTCACCCGCGGACGGCCTCTGCCAGCCTACCCCGGCGAGGCCGTGATGTACGGATCCGTTCCCGCCGCGTGGTCGGTGATGTCCCGGATACCCTTCACGCCGGGAATCGTGCGCTTGAGCGCGGCCTCGATCCCCTGCTGCAGGGTCATCTTGGCCATGCCGCAGCCCTGGCAGCCGCCCAGCATGCGGACGATCACCACACCCTCCTCCACGTCGATCAGGTCGACCTTGCCGCCATGCTGCGCAACGGCCGGGTTGATCTGCGTCTTGAACAGCTTGTCGACCGCTTCGAAGATTTGATCGTCGGTCATCAATGCCTCCGGCTACAGCTTCGACACCACCCGATCCCCGCACACAAGTAGCATACCGAGGGCCATGGCCATCGGGCAACCGCCAGCGCTTCAGCCTCCTTGCTTGAGGATCACCGCCGGCACGTCCCGCTCAGCCACGAAGGCGTTGAATGCCGGGATCTCGCTCTCCACGATGACCTTCAGACGGTCGAGCTCCACCTGCAGCAGCGCCGACAGCTCCTCGAACACCGCGTACGATTGGTCGGTCGGCTTGGCAGCGGCGCTCGCCACCGCCCCGGTCAACGCCGCGATCTTGTTGTTGAGGCGGATCGGGTAGTTGAGCGGATCCTGGCGGCTGCGGTTCTTCGTCTGGTAGATCTCCGCCTCGACCGCGCCCAGCCGCTCGATCATGTCCTTGCACCGTGCGTTGATCGTGTCGGCGTCGGCGTGCCCCTCGACCCGCGCCATCACATCGTCGAGCTGCTGCTTGATGTCGCGGATCTGGATCACCGCCTCGTTCGCCTCAGTTACCCGATCGCGGATCCGCATCAGCAGCGCGAACTGCTCTTCCAGGTCGGCCTGGCTCACCTCGAGACGCGGGTCGGGCCGCAGGGTGAAGGTCTCGGTGTGGGACCAGTCGCCCACCGTGAGACGCACCTGGTACTCGCCCGGCACCGCGACCGGACCGGTCAGCGAGCCGGCCCACATGATCATCCCCTGGAAGCCCTTGGCGTCGGGGTAACGCCCGTTCCACACGAAGCGGTTCATCCCCGCCTCCACCTCGAGCCGCTCGTCACGCTCCTCGGCCTCAGTGGAGAACGTCTTGATCGCGTCGCCGTCGGCCTCCAGGAACTCGAGCTTGACCTCACCCTCGGGCTTCTCCTCCAGGTAGAAGAAGACCCACGTGCCGCTGGCCGGGTTGGCGCCCACGCCGGAGGCGGCGAAGCCGAACCCGCCGCCGCGGAAGCGCACCGGGTCGCGCGGCCGGAAGAGATGGTTGTCCGCCTGAGCGACCTGGGCACCAAGCTGATGCAGTGGGGTGAGGTCGTCCAGGATCCAGAAGCTGCGGCCGTGCGTCGCTACCACGAGGTCGGTGCCCTCCACCACCATGTCGTGGATCGGCACCACCGGCAGGTTGAGCTGCAGCGACTGCCAGTGGGCGCCGTCGTCGAACGAGACGTAGACGCCGAACTCGCCGGCGGCGTACAGCAGGCCGGGGCGGGATAGGTCCTCGCGCACCACGCGGATGAAGTGATCCTGGGGGATCCCGTCCGCGATCTTGCGCCAGGAATCCCCGTAGTCGGTGGTCTTCAGGATGTAAGGCCGGAAGTCGTCCAGCTTGTAGCGGGTGGCGGCGATGTACGCCGTGCCCGGATCGTGGGGTGACACCTCGAGGATGCTGATGAGAGCCCACTCGGGGAGATCACGCGTGCGCGGGGTGACGTTCTGCCAGTTCTGTCCGCCGTCGCGTGTTACGTGCACCAGTCCGTCGTCGGAGCCGGCCCAGATGACGCTCGGGTCGTGCGGCGAGGGCGCCAGCGCGAAGATCGTGCCGTAGTACTCGACGCTGGTGTTGTCCTTGGTGATCGGCCCGCCCGACGGCCCCTGCTTGGCCTTGTCGTTGCGGCTTAGATCGGGGCTGATCGTCTCCCACGACTGCCCCTCATTGGCGGTGCGGTGCACGTGCTGCGAGGTCACGTACATCACGTCGGGATCGTGCGGCGACAAGATGATGGGGAAGGTCCACTGGAAGCGGTACCTGAGGCTGTCGGCGCCCCACCCCATCGGGTTGTCGGGCCATACGGCGATGATACGGTTCTGCCCCGTGCTCAGGTCGTGCCGCGTGAGGTAGCCACCGTAGGAGCCGCCGTAGGTGATGTTGGTGTTGTCGGGGCGCACCGCGATGTAGCCGCTCTCCCCGCCGGCCACGCGCGCCCAGTCCTGCTGCGTGATGCCACCCCCCGTGGTGCGGCTGGCGATGCACATGGTGCTGTTGTCCTGCTGGGCACCGCACACTCTGTAAGGAAAGTCGGCGGTGGTGATCACATGGTACATCTGGGCGGTAGGCTGGTTGTCCTGCCGGGTCCAGGTCGTGCCGCCGTTGTAGCTCACGTTGGCGCCGCCGTCGTTGGCGTTGACCATCCGCTGCCCGTCGTCGGGGGCGATCCACAGGTCGTGGTTGTCGCCGTGGGGCACGCGGATCGTGGTGTACGTCTTGCCGCCGTCCACCGACTTGTGGAACCGCACGTTCAGGACGTAGACCGTCTCCTCGTCCTGCGGATCGGCGTAGATGTGGGTGTAGTACCAGGCGCGCTGCCGCAGGCTGCGGTCGCTGTTCACCTTGGTCCAGGTCTCGCCGGCGTCGTCCGAGCGGAACACACCGCCCTGGTCCGCCTCGATGATGGCCCAGACGCGGTCGGGGTTCGCCGGTGAGACGGCGATGCCGATCCTGCCGACCGTGCCCTTGGGAAGCCCCTCGTTGCGGGTGATCTCGGTCCACGTGTCACCGCCATCGGTGGACTTGAACATCCCGCCCCCCGGTCCGCCGCTCTCCAGCGCATGCGGCATGCGGCGCACCTGCCACAACGCGGCGTAGAGCACCCGCGGGTTTGAGGGATCCATGATCAGATCCACGGCGCCGGCGTTCTCGTCCCGGAAGAGGATGCGCTCCCAGGTCTGACCACCGTCCCCGGAGCGGTACACCCCGCGCTCCTCGTTGGGGCCGAAGATGTGGCCCAGGGCGGCCACGTAGACGAGGTTCTCGTCGCGGGGGTGAACCACCACCGCGCCCACCTGTCCGGCCTGCGGCAGCCCCGCGCGGCTCCACGTCTTGCCCGCATCGGTGGACTTCCACATGCCGTTGCCCGGCGAGACGTTGCCACGGGGGCAGGCCTCGCCCGTTCCGACGTAGACCACATTGGGATCGGAAGCCGCGACCGCGATGGCGCCGATCGAGCCGGCCATGTCGGTCTGGTCG
>JABAOF010012994.1_pt1 | contig 16258 bp, 15 predicted proteins | sample 7062171 | NCBI WGS metagenome assembly JABAOF01 (sample SAMN14538628, study PRJNA623070) | marine sediment metagenome | biome: marine biome [ENVO:00000428]; feature: marine pelagic biome [ENVO:01000023]; material: deep marine sediment [ENVO:00002113] | place: India: Gulf of Khambhat ...
ATGACAAATACAGACAATAATTCATCACTTAAAATCGGAAAATCAACCGCTGAAATCACCACTATCGATCAACTGGCCCAATCGTTGGCCGGTCATACCCGGTTTATCAGCGATAATATCATCATAGATATGATTTTTTAACTGACCCCCCTTCCCCCTTTTTTCCCTTTTTCCAGGTTGGAAATCAACGGTTAAGGATGAGGTTAAGGAAGAACTTTTCCTCCTTAACCTGAACCTTAACCTGAATGTAGCCCAGCACTTTAAGACTTTTTAATACCCTTCAGGTTACATGCAGGTATGTGTCCAGTCTGGTGAGCAGCTAAAAACGAGAGTCTGACAGCTGGGCATCATACTACAATCATCACAGGTGTAGCATGGATATTCTGTGTCGGGACAATAACGGTCTGTGACTCCTCCACCCCTGACGTCTCTCATCTCAAGGTTGGAAAGGTCGGCAACGGTTGTTTTTTTCAATGCCAATTTCTTGGCGAATTTTTTTGTTTTCATTTTTCTTTTCCTCCTTATTGTTTTTTAAAAGGGTGATGATATGAAGGGTAAAATGGGGGAGCGATAAGATATCCCTCTCATCGCACGCCCTTCTTTCACTGGGTTGTCAACCAATAAACGATAACCAATTATGAATTTCCGTAATTCTCAACTTTTTCTTACGTTTTACATCCTTAGGGACAGGTGAATGTCCAGGCTGGTGAGCAGCTAAAAATGAGAGTCTGACAACTGGGCATCATACTACAATCATCACAGGTGTAGCATGGATATTCTGTGTCAGGACAATAACGGTTTGTGATACCTCCACCCCTGACGTCTCTCATCTCAAGGTTAGATAGGTCGGCAACGGTTGTTTTTTTCAATGCCAATTTCTTGGCGAATTTTTTTGTTTTCATTTTTCTTTTCCTCCTTATTGTTTTTTAAACGTTGATGATATGACGGGTAAAATGGGGGGCGATAAGATTTCCCTCTCATCGCCCCCCTCTTTTCCTATGTTGTCAACCAATAAACGATAACCAATTATGAATTTCCGTAATTTCTCAACTTTTTCTTACGTTTTGCATTCTTACATACAGGTGTGTGTCCAGTTTGGTGTACAGCTAAGAATGATCGTCTGACAACTGGGACTTCCACTACAATTATCACAGGAGTCGCATGGATATTCTGTGTCGGGACAATAACGGTGTGTGATAGCTCCACCCCTGACGTCTCTCATCTCAAGGTTGGATAGGTCGGCAACGGTTGTTTTTTTCAATGCCAATTTCTTGCCGAATTTTTTTGTTCTCATTTTTCTTTTCCTCCTTTTTTTTAGTTTTTATTCTCTGTCAACCTGGCCGGCTCTAAAACAGGCAGTGGTCCCTTCAGGCCAATGATGGAATTACTGCCGGATCGCTTTAGAGACAATTGACGTTTATCCCTCTCTGTTTGTTTTTGCTGCCACTCGTTTCTACTTTTCAGCATTTTTAACATTTCTAACTCCTTTTTATGCTGCTGCCCGTAATATTAATCGTAAAGATCGGGAATTTCAATTGGTCAAAAGTCCTATTTCCCAAAATAGGACTTTAGTCCTAGAAAAATTGAAACAAAAGGTTACCACTTGATTTATCACTAAAAATGTATATAATATATCATGTAAAATCGAAGGTGCCAGGTACTTTATTCATAACCTTTCGCCGCAGGCAGCCATAGAAGGCCCTTTGGGCCATCTCGAAGGCTTCTTTACCTGAACCAACCATTAAGGTAACTACTTTTGAAGTTGATATTTTTTAACTAAACAGTACTTTGTTTCAAACGTATGGGGAAGCCTTCAACTTCTCTTCTTGCTTGCCAACTGTCTTTTATAGCCCTCCGTGCGGATCTACTAAGCCATATTTTTTATCTACAGGATGGACAGAAATATCTATGAACTCAAAAATGTTTAGACTGTCCATCCTGAACTCCTATTAAAACTCTATCAGAACTTTTTATGCCTCCGGTGGCCCTCCAGGGGGGCGGTTTTTTCCAAAAAGAGCCCCCCTGGCCGCCGGAGGCATATGCTTGCAGGGTTCATAAAACTTTCAATTCTTTTTCAAATCCATTTTATACGTATTTCATATTCCCATTCTACTATAACACCGGAGCAGCAAAGAAGAAAAAAAATTTATGGAGGAAAAAATGATTACGTATGAGAAAAAAACAAAATCCGCGGTGTTTTTCATTTCCGCGGTGGTGTTCTGTCTGATAGTTATCGGATATTTCCTGTTAACCACTGGAGAAAACACGGTAAATAAGTCCTCTCAGGTCAGCCGGATGCAGGCGTTGACCCAACAGGTCCAGGGTATGGAATCCGATGTCAAGAAGAAAGAAGGTGAAGTCATGGAACTGGTGGACCAGTACCAAAAAAAAACCGACCCCAATGCACCCCTTGGTTTTGATATCATGGACCTCAGCCAGGAAGAACGGGACCTGCTGGAACAAGAAATCGGGAAGGAAAAAGATGTTTCTGCCCGGTCACTGCTGAAAGAGATTCTCAAGAAAAAAGACGAGATCAGGGAATTAAAAGAAGAGATTGCCAAAATCGAGAGCCTGCTTCCTGCACCGCACATCGCGAAAAAAGGCGATAGCCATTACCAGGTTGCACTGGCGTTCCTGGTGGATGAAAAAGGAGTGGAAAAAGAACGGGCCATGGAAATGTTGTCAAAGACCGCACTGGTTGAAGAACTGGCCGAGGGCTTTAAGGTATGGAGTTTTTATACCGGAGAAGAGTACGGCACTTCAGTGACCAAGGGTGATGCGCAGGTTTCCCCCAATGTTTTCATCTATAAGGCCAAAAAGAAACTGATGGATGCCCGCGACAAGGCCGTGTCCCAACGGGACCAAATGGCTGAAAATATCAAATCCCTGGAAGAAAAACAAAATAAAGTCATCACCCAACTGGGCCAGGTCACCAGCGAAAAAGAAAACTTGCTGACCAGGGTCAGCAACCTGGATAGACAGATCAATTCCATGTTCTACCGGTTGGATTCGCAGGAAAACCTGAAAAAGAAGGGAATACTCAAGAGCGGGTTTTTAACTTCTACCAAACTGAAGGATGTATCTCCCCAACACTTTGACCGGTCGCTTGACCTGACCGTTGACGATAGACTGGTCATTTCCTCAGCCGACCTGGGGATTGAAAAGATAAAAGATGTAATTCTTTACCCCAGGTTCTATAAAAAAGGCACCAGTTACAAGGTATTAATTACTTCCAATAAAAAACATGCCTTGCTAACGTTGATGGACAAAACCAAATTCAAAAGTGAACGGGTCGTGATTGCGGTTAAATAGATTAACAAAAGTTTTTGCGGATGTTTCACGGGTCCAGGGGGCACTTACAGTGCGGTATTAAGGAATGCCCATGGAGACGATACATCGTTTGAAGCGTTGTACGCCGTCCTTGCTCTGCAAGTGCCCCCCCCACGCAGTGGGGTTACAAAACCAGGGCGTAACCGAGTTTTAAGAAAAAGGTCCTATCGGTCCTGGTAATATCGAGTCCTCTGAAACCCAGGTGGTTGTCCGAGTAACCGATGAATAGAACCGTCTGGGGATTGATTTTATAGGAAAACAGGAACTGGGTGAGCAGGGTCCTGGTTTCCGGTTCCACTGGGGCAGCATAAAGATCGGGATCGCGATTAATGTCGGTATATTGTATAATCGCCCGTGCAAAAGAACGCACGTTAAAATTATAAATAAGTTTGGTCTGCAGCAGGTTGGCCGTGTAGATTTTTTTTCCTTCCAGGGACAGTCGTTCGAAAACATGGCTGATATTGACATTGAGGTGTCTTCCCACCCCGAACTCGATGAACGGGTTCACTAACAAGGATCGGGCCAGGCGTGAGTTATAATAATCGATAGAATCGCCGTAACTTGTATAGATAACGTATCTTAATCCTCCCACCGGTTTCATTTCCAGGTAAATTTCCGCCAGGTTTTTGTCGTAGGTGATGTTATTAAACCGTTCTTTCTGAAAATGAAAGGCAGAGAACACATAGGTTTGTAACGCGAGATTGATTGAACCTGCAAATTCCAGGTCCTGGTCAGTCAGGGTGTTGTGATGGTCGGTAATATTGGTACCCATAACCCTGAGTCCGATCCTCTCGAACCATCTACCTTTTTTGCCCCAGATAACAGGATGGATCATGGCCATAACTCTTCGTGTATCCACACGGGGTATAAAACCGGAATCCGCGCGAAAACCGGTAGACAAATCCTGGTATTCGAGGCTGTAAATCATATTACGTCCGTAGTGCCGGAATAATGCGTAAAGCGCATTCCCGGCAAAGGAATTATCGTCCTGGCCAAAGGTTTGAGCAACCGGATCGGGGTAATCGGTTTGCGAATGTAAATATTGAACACTAACGGTTTTGGTCCCGGACAAACGGAAGAACCCGTCTACACCTGCCACATGGTTGTAATAATCATCCCCCACCCTTCCCGTATAAAGAAGTCCCAGGGTGGAGCCTTTGCCCACGTCTCTGCGGTACCTGAATACGCCGGCCAGGACATCCTGTTCCAGGGATGTAAGCGCGGACCCCTGGTTGGATGGAAAGATCAGGTTATTGTACCTGTCCTGGGTGGCAAAAAATCCCAGGGCATTTTTACCTAATTTTCCGCTCATTTTAGCGCCCCAGGCAGGGTCATAGACTGTTCGGGTGAACACCGCTTCTACGGGTGTCAGAAAGAAATCCGCCCCCTCGAGGAAAAAAGGTCTTTTTTCAGGGTAGCGGAGGGCAAAGCGGGTATTAACCTCAAGCTGGGCAACATCGGCTTCTACCTGTGAAAAATCCGGGTTTGCGGCGGCATTTAATATTAAATTAGGGGTAATACCCCAGCGCACGGTTATACCTGGCTCAACATCTATCTTACCGGCATCCATATCGCCTCCGGGGAAATCTTCCCTTTCATCGGTGCGTACAGAGGTCAGCGTGGGAGCCAACTCGATATTCTTGCCGGCTGAGATGCCCTCGAAACCGGTAATTTTATTAAGCTGGCATAAGATACAGCTTTTGTTACGGTCCCTTACATGCGAACTCAACCGATGTCTGACGCTGCGGGGATAGGACCTGTTGGCCTCAAATCCCCAGGTCTGGATACCCTTATCTCCGGGAAAACGCAGCTGGTTGAAGGGAATGGCAATCTCAACCACATAGCCGGAATCCGTAATTCGTCCTGCTGATTTCCAGATGGTATCCCAGGAAAAATCTTCATATCCCTCCAATTCGCTAAAAATCGCATCAGCTTGAACGCCCAGTGCGTTTACCCGGAATTGAAAGGACCGGCGTTCGTCATTAAAGGTATCTATCACAAAGCTTACATAATCGTCTTGGATAAATGTGTCTATGGCATCCCTGTCCATCAAGTGGGCCCGGATTTTTTGCGGCTCCGGGTCAAAACACCTGAAGGCAATGTAAAGCCTGGATTTGTCAAACGTGACAAGACATTCGCTTTCCACCGGTGCCGGGATATTGTCGCCCGGCATCCATTCATAGAGAATCTTGATTTTTTCAGGATGTTTCCAGGCCTCTTCATTTAAAATGCCGTCTATTTTAATTTTAGAAACGGCTTTTTTCACTATAAAACGTTGTGCAGGTGGATATTCCCTGGTCCGGATTTGGTTTTCCTTCTGTTCCTGTGGGTGAGGTTGGGGGATTAATCCCGGCAGGTTGAATGCCGGAAGTAACAAAAGGATAATGATTATCGGCTTCAGCAATTTACTATTCATCAATTTCCTCCGTGGTATTATAGAAATCAAAAGATAAAGTAAGGAATTTTCTTAAGAACTATTATACCAGATAAAGGTGGAATCACTCAACCCACTCAACTGTTCCCACAAAAAAGTTATAATGTTAGGCACCGTCCCCTTAATTAATACTTTACAGATCCTTGAAGAAGGGATACAATTTATCCAGGAGGTCGCATGAAGAATAAATGCATTTATGGAAATTTTTTTCTTATATTTGTGTTGTTATTTTCGTTTTCGCCAGCTTTTGCCCGGGACAGCAGTTCATATGATTATGATGTATTGATTCAAGGGGGCAACGTTTTTGATGGCTCGCTGAAACGGGCATTTAAGGCAGACGTCGCCGTTAAAAATGGTAAGATTGTAAAAATTGCCAGCGCAATCAGAGCAAAAGCAAAACACGTGATAAATGCCAGTAAACTCCATATCACACCGGGGTTTATCGATCTTCATACTCACGCAGAACGGGGCATGTATTTTCCTGAAAACAGGGCTGGTCTTAATTACCTGAGACAAGGGGTAACAACTGTTGTGGTGGGTCAGTGTGGTATTAGTGCATGGCCTATTTTTGAAAAAATAGAAGACCAGGTTAAACGATGGTCTGGTTCTGGTATTGGCCTGAATGCGGCGCTGCTTGTTGGTCATGGATTTGTACGCAGAAAAGTCATGGGAAATGATGACCGGGAACCCACTCCTGAAGAATTGGCTCAAATGAAAACTCTTGTCAAGGAAGCAATGGAACAGGGTGCTTATGGACTTTCAACCGGGTTAATCTATGAACCGGGAAAATATGCCAAAACAGATGAGATTATTGAATTGGTAAAGGTCATTGTGCCCTATGGAGGAATTTATCATTCCCATATTCGCAATGAATGGGATAAACACCTGGAAGCGGTTAGAGAAGCTATAGAGATTGGAGAAAAAACAGGTGTTCCAGTGCATATATCCCATCTTAAAGTAGTGGGAATCGACAACTGGGGAAAACTGAAAGATGCCTGCCAGTTAATCGAAACCGCACAAAAAAAAGGACTTAAAATTACTGCTGACCAGTATCCTTATCGTTTTACCAATAATTATCCCTATAAATACCTTGTACCTATGAAAACGTGGCTGGGAGACGCAGAAGAAGAGATATTGGAATTCGATGATATTGTCGAGGTGTTTGATTATCTTCGTGATTCTCAGCTTATTGCCCTGTATAAGAAGGTTAGTGCAGACCCGATTCTTTCAGTGCGCCACCAGCAGTATCTTGAAGAATTGCCGCGAAAGGAGCTTGTGAAGCTCGTGTCTCGATCACTGGTCAATCCCGGGGAATTACATGGACCCGGTAATAAAAAAGAGAGATTATTATTTTTGGAGAGGTTAAAGAATCCCCCGGAAGCGGAAAAAATTCGTAAAGAGGTCAAAGATTATATCTACCAGGGAGTTAATCCAAAAAATTTTATTATAGCCAGGTGTATTGAAAGATCTTTTGAAGGAAAATCATTGAAGGAAGCTGCGAAAATAAAAGGAAAATCACTAGAAGATACAGCCATTGAATTGCATCTGATGGGGACATTAGCTGTCCCCTTTCGGATGAGTGAAGAAGATATTGAATATGCGATGAAGAAATGGTATGTAGCCACTGGCAGCGACGGTACTGTTCCTTTTTATGGGATAGACCTGCCCCATATCCGTTCCTATTCGACCTTCCTTCACAAAATCAAAAAATATGGTCTGAAGAGAAAAGCAGTTTCTATTCCCCATATCATCCGGTCACAAACATCTCTTCCTGCTGGTATTATGAACTGGAACGACAGGGGATGGATCAAACCAGGTTATATTGCCGATATAGCTGTGATTAACTTGAAAAAAATAAAAACCAATACCTCGATCTCCAATCCTCACTGCTGGAGTTCGGGGGTTGAATATCTCCTGGTGAATGGTGATATCGTTATAGATAAAGGCAGGTGGAATGGAAAACTTCCGGGAAAGGTTATAAAACTAAAAAAGCCGCATCGGTGAAAAAGAGCTCCAGCCATATGCTGCAAGCCACTTTTTTGCGCGTTTTTACAGAATATTAATAAAAAGGGGACGGCGTCCCCACCCTATAGGAGTCGTTCTCGACATTTGAAAAGTATCAACCAGAAAGACTTTGTTTTTTTTGTGTGTGTTTACAGAATATTAATAAAAAAAAAAGACCACGGACCATTGAAATTCAAAAATCTTTTCTTTAAAATATATAACTGTAAAACGAAATAAGGAGGATAATGATGAGTGTTTATAAGGTCATCGAATTGGTAGGAACCAGTGAAGTATCATGGGAAGATGCTGCTAAAAAAGCAGTGGAAACGGCGAGTAAATCATTGAAGAATTTGCGGGTTGCAGAGATCAAAGATCTCGACATGAAGATTGAGGACGGCAAGGTGACGGCTTACCGGGCTAAGGTGAGCCTGTCGTTTAAATATGAAACGGAAGCTTAGACAGCGCCACAGCGATTAATTGTATTTCATATCGATTGGCAGCATCGGGAGCAGACGTCTATTGCATTGATTTTGAATAAAAGATAAGGTAAAATGATACATGGACGAAACAAAAACAGGATTAATACAACAGCCAGAGCAGCAGAACCCCCAAAAGGACTTTTTCGTCAGGAACTATGTTGAATTGTTGGTGGAAGTTATCCTTTTGATTTTTTTTGTAAATACTTTTTTATTGCAAACCTATGTGATCCCTTCACAGTCTATGGAAAATTCCATGTTGATCGGAGACCACCTGGTGGTGGACAAAGTACGCTATTCTCGCTACATCGGAAGTATTGACCGTTTTTTTCTACCCCAAGTCAACATCAAACGGGGCATGCTTGTCACCTTCAGCGGACCCAGTGAAATCAATCGCCACCGATCAGCAAAAAATCTGGTGAAGCGTGTTATTGCGCTGCCCGGGGACACCATAAAGATTATAAATAACCGGGTCTTTATCAATGGAAAACCCGTTGATGAACCGTATGCCTGTTTTAAAGGTATTGGTGGGATTGCCAATTTCCCGCCGAATCCCCCGGATTTCTGGCACCGCGAATTTCCCCGTAAATATAGAAATGCGGTGGTGGATACACCTATCGGCAAGGCGTTTTTGGTGCCTGAAGGACATTATTTCTGCATGGGAGATAACCGGAATTACAGCTTTGATTCCAGGGGCTGGGGGCCGCTTCCGGAGAATTATATTATTGGTCGCCCCTGGAGGATTTACTGGTCCTATGCCTCCTCAAGGAGCGATTACTTAACTTCGGGAGTCATTGATAAGATCAAAGATTTTTTTAGAACAATTGCAAATTTCTTCACCCGAACCCGATGGGAACGCACATTTAAAAAATACTAAGTCGCATTTACCATGCGGCTTTATTCTTCTTTCGTGTTCTTTGTGTCTTTGTGGTGAAAAAATAAAAAATAACAGATAGAGAAAATGGGATTTAAATTATTAGAATTGAAAATGCCCACGGATTTTACACCAGGGGAGCTGAAAAAGAAAATATCCAAAAAACTTCGGATTAAACCAACGGATTTTTCCTATTCCATTGAAAAACAAAGCCTGGATGCCCGGCAAAAACATCGTATTCACTGGAAAATAAGGGTGGGGGTTTCTTCTCCGGCTCTTCCCGGCCCGGAACATCCAACCAGGAAAATTTTCACTATTCCTTCAATAAAACAAAAGAAAAAGGTGGTGGTGGTGGGAAGCGGTCCGGCAGGATTCTTTGCCGGTTATACGCTTTTAACCGCCGGATTCGCTGTGGTGCTTCTGGAACAAGGACCGGATGTAAATACGCGATTTAAAGATATTGTTTCTTATGAACGCACCGGAATTCTCAACGAACGAAGCAACTATGCCTTTGGCGAAGGGGGAGCCGGTACGTTTTCCGATGGAAAATTAACCTCCCGGACTAAATCTATTTCCAACGAACGAGGGTTTGTCTTCGATACCTATGTTGAGGCAGGCGCTCCACCGGAGATCACTTACCTGGCCCACCCTCACCTGGGCAGCGATAACCTGAGAAAAATCGTCAAAAACTTAAGAAAAATGTTTCTTGAAAAAAATGGCTCTATTTTTTTTGATACCAGGGTAATTAATATCCAGGTTAACAAGAGCAGTGGGGTTATACAAAAAGTTGAAACGGAAAAAGGCAAGATGGAAGCCGATTACTTTATATTTGCCGTGGGTCATTCGTCGTATGACACCTACCGGATGCTGATCCGCAGCGGCGTTCCCTTCCAGGTTAAACCCTTTGCTGTCGGCTGCCGCGTTGAACATCCCCAGGAAATCATTAATCGCGCCCAGTGGGGCCAGGCATCCCTCCCGGGCATCAAGGCCGCTGAATACCGGTTGACTTTTAAAGAAGAAGGTCTGTTACCCGTTTACTCTTTCTGCATGTGTCCCGGTGGGAAAGTCGTCCCTGCCGCTGCTTATAAACATACGAATATTGTCAATGGTATGAGCAACTACCGCAGGAACGGACCCTTTGCTAACACAGCAATTGTGGTGGGCATCCATCTCAATCGGCTGTTCAACCGGGAATTTGATCCCCTGGAAGCCCTGGAATGGCTGGGAACCCTGGAACAAAAATTTTTCAACTTTTCCGACAGCTACTCTGCACCTGCTTGTAAGATCAATGATTTTCTCGAAGGAAGAATTTCATCCTCTTTTATGCAATCCACCTATCCCCTTGGGCTGGTTCCTTCGGATTTCTCCTCCCTTTTCCCTGGATCGATTATTACTGCTCTCAAAGCGGGTATGAAGCATTTTTGCCAGAAGATAAAAGACTTTGAGAAAGGGGTGATGCTGGGGCTTGAAAGTAAGACTTCATCACCTATCCAGACCATCCGTGAAAAAAATAGGACATCTGCCGGCATCAGGAATCTCTACATAGCAGGAGAAGGTAGCGGCCATGCCGGCGGTATTGTCAGCTCCGCCGCAGATGGCATCAAAGCAGCCCTGGAGATAATTTCTCAGAATAATTGAACCACGAAGGGCCTTCTTAAGCTCCTCCTGTTGGGGGGCTTTTCTCTTTTTCTTTCTTTTTCTTCTCTTGTTTTTCCAGCAGTTGTTTTAATTTTTCCATTTCTTTTTTCATTTTTTCCTGTTCCTGCCGCATCTTTTCTATTACTTGTTTATATTTTTCCAATTCCTTTTGTTTGGCTAATTCGGCGTCTTTGAGGTACTTTTTATAATTTTCCAGGGCTTTTTGTTTAGCTAATTTTGCTTCTTCCAGGTATTTTTCCCGGATCTCCTTTAATTTCTCTTTTTGTTTTCGTAACTGTTCTTCGGCATCCAGTTCCAATTGTTTTTGGTCATCAACTCTAATTTTAATATCCTTCATCGTGTCCCGGAAGCGATCAAACCAAAAACTGGCCTTTTTATCCTTATCCGGCACCACACTGATTTTCATTAATTTCCCTTTTCGATAAACCTGGATATCCACGGTTTCATCATCTTCCAGTTCGTTAAGGACCTTTCTTAAATCCGAGTTTGTTTTGATTTTTTTATTGCCTGCTTTTACGATAATATCCGAGGGTCGGAATCCGGCTTTTTCAGCGGCGGTATTTTTGTAAACTTTTGAGATCATCAAGCCGGTTCCTTCTTTGACATTGAACTCGTTGGCCAGTTCAGGTGTCAGCGCCATAAGGTCTACTCCCAGGGTACGGGAGGCTCCGAGACGGAAGATATAATTTTCCAATTTGGGCAGTGATTCGCGAAATTCCGGCAACTCACGGATTTCCACATCTCCTTCCTTCCCGCCTAAAGCAGCCCATACGGACCTTCTGGGTTTGGCTTCTCCTATAACCACCACCACAGATTTCGGCTCTTTTTCCCTGAGGAGTTCCATTTTTACTTCCTGATGGGGTTTAAGGCCTTTGATGATTTTGGAAACTTCTGAAGGTTTGCGTACGGATTTGCCATCCACTTTTAAAACTTCATCATCTTTACGAAGTCCGGCTGTATCTGCAGGGGACTTTCGGGTGACATAGGTGATTTTTACTCCATCTTTTCCCTGGGTGAGCAATACGCCAAGCCATCCACGTCTAACTTTACCGTATTTTTTCAAGTCATCGGTAATCCTGTTTACTTTTTTTGCCGGAACCGCGTAACATAGGTTTTGATTCTTATTTCTGAAACCCTGGATAAGAATTTCAGATGAGTGGTCTTTATAGGTATAGTCCGGGCTAAAGGCAAACCCGAAACGACCACGAACCATTCCCACCAGTTCCCCTTTCTTATTCACTACAGCACTTCCGGACGAACCGGGAGCCACCGGTGCATTCAGTATCAATTCTTCATCCGATGCGCTGCTAACCATTCCCTGGTATATGGCCGGAAACTTTTTATAGAATACCCCCACCACGGCAACCCAGTCCCCCACGTCATAGGTCCTGGCCCAACGGATAGGAGTTAATGAACGTTTGTTAGTCTTTAACAGGATTAAAGAAGAATTATTGTCTTTTCCCACCACCCGGGCAGGAAGTTTATTCCCATCAACGGTTTCAATATAAATGTCCCGGTAACGTTGGCGGATCACCATTATGTTACTGACTACATGATTGCGCTCAACAGCAATTCCTGTAGCCACGTACTTTCTATGGTTTTCTGCTACCACCTTTACGATGGAAGGGGAAACACTCTTTAGAATTCCTTTTACTTCTTTTTCAAATTTCGAAATATCGCTGGCTGCATGTAAAGGCAAACTCATGTTCATATTGGCCGTAAAGAAAAGAACCAACATAGAGAAAATCATCATAATCAATCGTTTCATCGTTACCTCCTTTATTCTTTCATTCATAATTCATAACTCATAATTCATTTTTCAAATTGTATCGTCATCTTCGGAATAAGACACTTGCTCGATGGCATAAGTGGTTTGAGAATCGGAAGACGCGAAGATAACATCTTCTATCACCGGGACTTCTTCTTTGGTGGTCAATTCCGATTGGGCCACTGTTTTTGGTCCGGGTTCTCTGTGCAGCAATACTGCCTGGGCAATAAAAATAAATGCAAATATAACCATGAACAGGGCCACCGAGGCCGTTACTTTTCGCTGTGTTTTTTTCTTTTTGATTTTAGCAAAGACCTGGTTCTCAAAATCTTCGCTCACTGTCAATAGTGAAGAATTTTGTTTAAACGTATTAAATTTATTTTCAAAATTATCCATGGCTGCCTCCATTTTCTAGGGCCATATTCAGATGAAATCTCATCCGTTGGCGGCCCCGGAAAACCATTGCTTTTACAGTACCCACCGGTTTTTTTAAAATTTGTGCCATCTCTTCAAAGGAAAAATTGCTGATATCTTTCATGATAAGAGCGATGCGGTATTTTTCCGGCAGCACCGAGAGTAATTGTTCCAATTCCACTTCGTTTTGATGAGAGGGGTCATATAAAAGATCGTTGTGGTTTACATCGGACAGGGAAAAAGCGCTTTTGATTTTTGCTTTTCGGAGTTCAGTACGGGCGAGGTTGGTGGCTATTGCGTATATCCAGGCTTTCAGGTTATCGGTTTTCAATGAGCCGGCTTTAAAATAAACTTTTACAAAGGTGTCCTGGGTTACGTCTTCGGCCATTTCTTTGTCACTCAGCATCAAATACAAATAGTTGAAAATCTTGTTTTTGTACATCGCCATTACCTCTTTTAACGCGGCCTCTTCTTTCTTTTTAAGTCGCTTAACCAAATCTTTCATTCCTCATATCGTCCTCTGCAACCTGTACTCATTCTATTTATCCTACCTCAACTTTTAAAACAACCTCTAATATATTAAGATGCATGAAATTGGCAAAAAGTTGCAAAAAAAATAAAAAAAAATTTTTTTTATTTTTACCATTATACCATATCTTCTCAAGAGCAATTGAAATGTACGGCTAAAACGTGTAAAATAAGACCTAAACTTTTAACATGAAACGAAAAGCAGCAATCATCCATGACTGGCTAAACGGAATGCGCGGTGGTGAAAAAGTCCTGGAACAAATCCTGGACATTTTCCCGGAGGCAGACATCTTCACACTGTTCCTGGAAGAAAAAAACATCTCCGAAAAAATACGCAGCCACAAAATAATCCCATCCCCATTAAATAAATATTCGTTTGTGAGGAAACATTACAAACACTTTTTACCTCTTTTTCCCTCCACTATCGAAGAGTTTAACCTGAATGATTATGACGTCGTTATCAGCAGTTCTCACTGTGTGGCTAAAGGGATTATTCCCCCACCGGAGGCGGTTCATATCAGTTATATCCATTCGCCTATGCGGTATATTTGGGACCAGTATTATTCTTATTTCGGCAGTAAAAAGGGGATCAAAAAATCAATTATTAAACGGCAGGTTTCCAAATTAAAAACCTGGGATATTGCTGCTTCATCGCGGGTGGATCATTTTATTGCCAACTCTAATTTTGTTAAGAAGCGAATTTGGAGGTACTATCGAAGAGAAGCCGCAGTAATCCACCCGCCGGTGGATACGGATTTTTTTCAACCAGTGGACAACCCCCAAAGAGACTATTTTTTAACGGTTTCTGCGTTGGTTCCTTATAAAGAGAATGAGCTTTTGATCGAAGCGTTTAATCGAACCAATGATCCGTTGATTATTGTGGGAAAGGGCCCGGAAGAGAAAAAATTAAAGAAAATGGCAGGTAAGAACATTACCTTCAAAAAAAACCTGCCTGCTGAAGAGTTAAAGCAGCTTTTTCAACATGCCATTGCCTTTTTGTTTGCCGGTGTTGAGGATTTTGGTATTGCTTTCGTGGAAGCGCAGGCCTGTGGAACTCCGGTGGTGGCTTATAAAAAGGGAGGCGTGCAGGATATCGTTAGCGAAAATACCGGGGTTTTGTTTGACCGTCAGACTCCTGGAGATATCGTCGAAGCCATTGATAAAGTCAAAAAAATAGATTTTAAGTCTTCATTTCTTCGAGAAAATAGTTTACAATTCTCTAAAAACAATTTTAAGAAAAAATTTAAGGATTTTATTGACCAGAGGCTATGATTAAGAAAAGACGAAAACAGTTGATTCAATTTTTCATCCTCAGTGATTTTGCTGCTATTATCCTGGCGTTTAATTTTACTTTTTGGCTGCGGTTTTACTCCGGTCTTGTAGCCGCGCCCAAAGGGATTCCTGCCTATGGGAAATACCTGGTTATTATTCCTATTCTCATCCTGGTACATGTGGTCCACTTTTCCTACCAGGGGTTTTATAAGATCAAGCTCAGGCGCAACCGGCTGGATGACCTGTTCCTGGTACTCCTGAATACCATTGTTTCGGCTTTTCTTATTCTTTTGATTTTCAGTTATTTCAAAAGTTACCAATTTCTCGATTTTGAGGTGTCCCGTATCTTCTTGCTGGTATATATTCCTATTGGTGTGTTTTTTATTTTCGGGCTGCGACTGTTGGTTTTTAGATTATTCACCACCATATACCTGAAACGAAACGGGGTTTCAAAAGTCTTGATTGCCGGAACCGGTGACTTTGCTTTGATGACCGCAAGAAATCTCAAAAAATATGCGCATTTCGGGATTGAAATCACCGGCTTCTTAGAAAATGAAAAAAAAGAAGACATACCTGTGCTGGGTAATTTCGACGAACTGGAAAAAGTGGTGAATGAATACGGTATTACTGACCTGGTGATTGCCCTTCCTTCTAAAGAATTCGAAACCACATTGAAATTAATTGAAATAGCCAATAACTTGTTAATTGAAATACGTTTGGTGCCGGATATTGTCCAGATTGCTTCATTAAAAGCCGGTATGGAGCATATTGAAGGTATTCCCGTTATTAACCTGGGGGATATCCCACTCCAGGGCTGGCCCATGTTTTTTAAACGATTTTTTGACCTGATTGTTAGCTTTGTAGGTCTTATTCTACTTTTTCCTTTTTTCCTTTTGATTGGGCTGCTTATCAAATTAACATCCAAAGGTCCTGTGTTCTTTTTACAAACCCGTGTGGGGTTGGACGGCAAGAATTTTAGAATGATCAAGTTTCGAACCATGATAAGTGATGCTGAAAGAGATACCGGCGCTATCTGGTCTCCCCCCGATGATAAGCGGGTGACAAAAGTGGGAAAGATATTGCGAAAACTTTCCATTGACGAGTGGCCCCAGTTGATTAATGTTCTTAAAGGAGATATGAGCCTGGTGGGCCCGCGTCCGGAGCGTCCTGAGTTGGTGGAAAAGTTTAAACAATATATCCCCAATTATATGCTGCGGCACAGTGTCAAGACCGGGATGACCGGCTGGGCGCAGGTTCATGGTCTCAGGGGCAATACGCCGCTGGATAAACGCATCGAATTCGATATCTATTATATCCAGAACTGGACACTTCGGTTGGACCTGGAAATACTATGGCGAACCCTCATGAAATTGGAGTTTATCGACAGAGCGAATTAAAGAGAAGAAAGTAGGAAGTAAGAAGTAGGAAGTAAGAAGTAAGAAGTAAAGCGATACCAATGGGGTAGGATGGTTGAAGCCTTGTAATACAGGCTGACCATG
>JABAOF010013622.1_pt2 | contig 16239 bp, 13 predicted proteins | sample 7062171 | NCBI WGS metagenome assembly JABAOF01 (sample SAMN14538628, study PRJNA623070) | marine sediment metagenome | biome: marine biome [ENVO:00000428]; feature: marine pelagic biome [ENVO:01000023]; material: deep marine sediment [ENVO:00002113] | place: India: Gulf of Khambhat ...
GTCCACAAACGAGGCGACCGCAAGGAGTACTTCGTCTCCGAGCTGAACGTTTGGCAGATGTTCGAGACCATCATGCGGGAGCGAAAACGCCGCGAGATCGAGCCGGTCATCGACGTCGTCGAGCGGTGTCGCGACATGGTGCTCCAGCAGCGCTCCGCCTTGAAGGGCCAGCGGGCTACACAGGCCCAGGCCTATCTGGAGCGACTGGAGAACATGCTGCAGTTCACCAACACGATGACCCTTCTCTTCGAGCTGGTCCTGCGCCTCGGGAGCAAGCGGATCGGCCGACTGACGAACATGCTGACGAAGTTGGCCAGATAGAGCGGCGTGCGCTGTGATAGGCCGGCGTCCTCACTTGGCCGGGCGCGTTGCGGTCGCCTTTACGCGGTGCGCGGACCGGATCACAATCTTCTCCACGGGTTCGTCGTTTTGCGGGCCGGTCGTCGGTATGGCGGCGATCCGATCGACCACGTCCATTCCCTCGACCACCTTCCCGAACACCGCGTACCCGCCCATGGACGGATAATCCAGAAGAGGGTTGTCTGCAACGTTGATAAAGAATTGGGAAGTGGCCGAGTGCAACTCTTGCGTACGCGCCATCGAGATCGTTCCGCGCAGATTCTTCAGGCCATTGTCCGACTCGTTGCGAATCGGGGGCCCAGTCCTCTTTAGCCGCATTTCGGCCGTCATTCCGCCGCCCTGTATGACAGCGATCTGGCTGCGCCCCTCGCGACGCACGACGCGGTGAAAGATCGTGCCGTCGTAGAATCCGTTATCAACGTATTCGAGGAAGTTCTGCACCGTGGTCGGCGCCCGCCCAGGGTTCAGTTCGATAACGATCCGGCCAACGGTAGTAGCCAAACAGACGCGCGGCACCGATGGGGCTGCAACAGGTCGGGCAGGAGTCTCGGGCTCGTCGTGCTTCTGGCAACCGCCGACGAAACACGATAATGCCACCACTGTCGCCGTCATCAAGTTTCGCATATTGGTTCCTTTCCACGTTTTCGCCGGGGTCACCGCGCCGAGAACAGCACTCAGACTCCATCGCTGCGTGTTTGCCACGCTTGCCGGCCGCGCCGATCTGCCGGATTCGGGACACGCTTAAGCAGCACTGGCAGGCTGCACTCCCGCCATCAGGCGAATCAGTGATTCCTCGCTCGCCTCCCGCCGGGACAGGTGCCCGACCAACCGTCCCCCGCGAAGCACGATGATCCGGGTGCTGAGGTTGAGGATCTCGGGCAGCTCTGACGAGATCATCAGTACCGCTGCTCCGGCACGGGCCAGCTCGTCGATCAGCGCATGGATTTCAGCCTTTGCACCGACATCGACACCCCGTGTCGGTTCATCTATCAACAGGATCTGGCAACGGCTCGCCAGCCATTTCGCCAGCGCAATCTTTTGCTGGTTCCCGCCGCTGAGGGACATTACCGGCGCGTCGATACCCGAGGCCCGTACGCGGAGGCGATCGAAGTATTCCCGGGCCAGCGCCCGTTCAGCCCGCTGGCGTATAAGTCCAAGCCGTCGCAATCGATTCAGAATCGGCAGGGACAGGTTCGCCCTGCCGCCCATCGACAAGACTAGGCCCTGACGCTTGCGATCCTCGGGCAGGTACCCGATTCCAGCCGGCAGCGCCTGGCCCGGGCTCTTGATCCGCGTCGGTCGGCCTCGCACGAAGACTTGGCCCGTCGCCTGCGGGTCAAGCCCGAAGACAGCCCGGGCGATCTCGCTGCGTCCGGAGCCGACCAGCCCGGCCAAGCCGAGCACCTCGCCAGCTCGTAACGAAAAACTGATGTCCTTGAACCTGCCTGGGGAGCTGAGCTTCTCGACGCGAAGCAGCTCTCCGCCGGCCTCCGCTGCCAGATGCGAGGGGAAGTATTCCGCGAGCGACCGCCCGATCATCAGCTGGACGACCTCGTCTTGATTTGTCTGAGCAGTGTCGAGCGTTTTGACGCAGTGCCCATCGCGCAAGACCGTCACCATATCGCACAGACGAAAGACTTCTTCCAAACGGTGGGAGATGTAGATGAGCGTCGCGCCCCGCCGTCGCAGGCGGCCGATCAAGTCGAACAGCCGGTCGGTCTCAGCCTGTGATAGCGAGCTGGTCGGCTCATCCATGATGATGATCGAGGCGGCGTCGTTCGGGGCTGCCGGGGAGGAGCCCACGCCGACCGCGGCCGCAATTTGCACCATTTGCTCGGCCGCCGTAGATAGAAACCCCACGGGCTGATCGACGTCCATCTTGGCGCCGATCTGGCCGAGCAGATCGCGGGCGCGTTGCCGCATCGTGGCCCGGTCCAGAAACCCCCACCGGCTCGGCAAGCTGCTCAGGCAAAGATTCTCGGCCACGGTCAGATTGGGACAGAACGCAAGCTCCTGGTGAACGATCCCGATTCCCGCGCGCATCGCGTCCAGGGGCGAGTCGAACCGCGCCGCCCGGCCACGCAAGAGGATCCGGCCACCATCCGGCTCGTAGATTCCGGCCAGAATCCTGCCCAACGTCGATTTGCCCGCCCCGTTCTCACCCACCAGTGCGTGGCAGTGGCCCGGCTGTATCTCGAAACCGACGTTGTCCAGTGCCACCACCCCTGGGAAGCGCTTGGTGATCCGGTCGAATCGAATCAGAGGTCGCAGCCCGTTCATCGCGCCAACCGCCTCGAACCGGCGCACAAGCCCGCTAGACCAGGCCTACTCCAGTCCCCACTGCTTCAACTTGCCGCGCCACTCGGCCATGTTCTCGTTCGTGACGCGCACCAACTGCGAGATGTCGTGCCCGTCAGGGGGAGCCTTATCATTCATCAGCTTGTCCATCATGAGCTCCACCGAGCGGTAGCCCCAGTCATAGACCTTCTGTGCCAACAAGACCTGAACCTGGCCGTTCTGCAGGAACTTGAGCTGCTGAGGGAGGGCATCAACGGAGACACACTTGACCTGCCCCGGCTGCCAAGGCAAGTCCTTGTCGGTGAACAACGGCCAGCCTCCGACCATGGCCCAGCCGGTGATGTCCGGGTTGGCCAGTTGCACCTGCTCGACCTTCGCGAGCGCGTCCGGGCCGGTTTCGACATGGTAGAAGACACTCACCTCGCGAATATCAGGATGCTTCTCCATCTCCTGGCGGACCCCTTGGACGCGTCGCTGCAGGTTGGGTGCCGTCTGGTTGCCCGCCAGTATCGCCACGGCGCCCTTGCCCCCCATGGCCTCAGCCAGTTCGGCCATGACCCGCCTGCCGCACTCGATGTCGTCCACCCCGTGGTAGCAGAACCGTTTGCTGTTGGCGGCATCCGAATCGAAGCAAAGCACCGGAACATGCTTGTCCACGGCCGCGTTGATCGCCTTTTCAACACGACTGGCATCCGAGCAGGAGATGATGATCCCATCGACCCCTGTGCTCACGAGTGCCTCCAGATTGTCCGCCTGCCTCTGGGCATCTTCCTTGTCCGGCGTGCGCCAGCTAACGTTTATCTCGACGCCGTGCCGCTTTGCCAGATTGCGTGCGGCATCCTCAGCCCCGCGCCGAGCCGCCTGGAACACGGGATTATTGTTGCTCTTGGCAATCATCCCGATCAGATACTGGTTAGGCCTGGCGGGCTGCGCCTGCGCCGGGCGCGTCGTCGGTTTGGCCTGCGGCTGCTTGGGCGCTTCCTGCTTACAGCCTCCCGCCGCTGCCAGACCAACTATTGAAATGCCTGTCCAAACTAGCGAACGGTTCATGTCCAGTCCTCCGCCAAGCACCTCACCACGATCGACGTTCCTTCTTGTTTGCCACACCCGCCGCGGACAAAGCACGCTTCCGCTTGCACCACGAGGTCCGACTGGCCAACCTGCGGCTCCACGTTTCCGAAGAAACCGGGCCGCCTAGGCTGCCGCCGGCCTCCTGGCCATTCGCCTCGCGCGGAGACGCAGGTTCACCTGATCCAGCACGACGGCGATGATAATGGCAATGCCGATGATAATCTTACTGTAGTTCTCATCCACGTCGAGGATCACGATCCCGTTGCTGATCATTCGAATGATGATCGCTCCGAGCAATGCTCCGAGCGCGGTGCCGCGGCCGCCGGCCAGGCTCGCGCCGCCCACGACCGCTGCGGCGATCACCTCCAGTTCATAGCCCTCTCCGACGTTCGAAGCGGCGGCGCCATAATAGCCCAGCATGATCACGGCCGCTATCCCCGCCGTCAGTCCCGCCAGCATGTACACGAGGAACTTGACGCGTCCGACAGGTAGTCCGCTGAATCGGCTCGCCTCTTCATTGCCGCCGATCGCATAGATGTGCCGGCCGAGCACCATTCGCCGCAGAATCACCGCACCGACCGCCGTCACCGCCAGCATCATCATCGTCGGTATGACCGACATCCCCGCCACATCGAGTCGGATGAAATCCTTCGTCAGACCAGGCGGAAAGTTGCCGTACGAATTGCCCCCGGTTACCACCAGAGCGATGCCTCGNNATGAACGGGTGGACGCGAAGATGCACGATCATCAGGCCGTTGACCGCCCCACACGCCGTCGCTACCGCCAGACAGACCAGAATCCCGACCGGGACGGACCAGAACGGATACGGTTTGGCGCCGTCCCAACCCGGCCCGAAATGATTCAGGAAAATGGCCGCCGTCACGGCCGCCAGGCAGTAAACGGATCCAACTGAGAGATCTATTCCACCCGAGACGATCACGAACGTTGCGCCGATGGCCATGATCGCGAAGAAAGAGGCCTCCTTGCCCACCAGCACGAGATTGTGCCGGTCCAGGAACTTGTTGACCTCGTGCCACTGCTGCGTGCGATGGTCATAGACCCTCTTCGTGCCGCCGAAGACGGCCAGCGCTGCGCCAAGAACCAGAATCACGATCACCAAGCCCGCGCGCGATTGCGACATTGCCAAGATGATGCCGCGGATCAGTCGTCCAGCCAAGGGAAAACTGGGCGCGCCACAAGCCGCCGTGCTGTGCCATAGCAGCGGTGGTACCTGCGCGCTTGTGGGGGGCCGCTCAGCTCGGTGGACGCTCATGCTGGCGGGTGGTATAGTCCGGCGGCTCGTGACTGTGCTGGAGCATTATCCGGAGTGAGTCATTGGCAGCTGGTACCGATGGTCGTCGCTACGACGGCCGGATTGTGGGCCGCCGACGGCACTGCCAGCGATCTGGCTGATCTGGAACGAGAGCTCCGCCGCGATCTCCAGGCTATCGCCTCACCGTCCCCCCGCTTGGCGGGTTACGAAGCCTGCAAGCACGCTCAAACCTATATTCTCCGCCAGCTGCAAGATGCCGGCGTTGCGAAGGTCTGGGACCAACCGATCGAGGTTGCCCAGCCGGTCACGCACGAGTCGCAACTCTATCTTGAGGACGGGCGGAGCTGGCCCGTCTATCCCTGCTGGCCGAACGGGGCCAACATCGTGGCCACGCCAGCCGATGGCATCGAGGCCCAAGCTCTCTACATTGGGCAGGGCCGGCTCAGTGAACTACCCGTCGACAAACTGCCCGGCAACATCGCAGTGCTGGATTTCAACAGCGGCGGGCGCTGGCACTTCGCGGCCATGTACGGAGTTGCGGCGGTCGTTTTCCTGCCGCCAGCCGAAACCACCTGGCGCGAGGCCCACGGGAAGTTCGTCCCCCTGTCGATCAACTTGCCGCGGTTCTACGTCAACGATCCCGAACTTGCCGAGATTCTGCGCCGCCCGCACCCGAAGAAGATCCGCTTGGTTTGCCGCGCCAAATGGCAACGGCTCGTGGCGCACAATCTGATCGCGTACGTGCCTGGCACTGACCCGGAGCTGGCCAGCAAGTTCGTTATCCTCCAGGCCCCGTACGATGCCATGGCGGTCGTGCCCGACCTGGCCGCCGGCGCCGAACAAGCTGTATCGGCCGCGGCGCTGCTGCACTTGGCCCGCCACTTCGCGCAGCTCCACCCAAGACCGAGATACAGTCTGTTGCTGGTCTTCTCCGGCGCCGATTGCCTGGCCCTGTCCGGTTCCCAACACGCTCTGCGCGCCCTGACGCGTGAGAAGGCTCCCCTGGAAGACAAGTCCAAGGCCCTGGCGGAAGCTCTCGGGGCCCTCCAGAAGAGCCGCGACGCACTCGACGACGAGCCCGGTCTGATCGGCAAGCTCAAGGACCGCGACTATCGGCAACTCAGGGACGATTTCATCGAGCGCCAGATCAAGCGGGAATTGGCCGACCAGCTGGATCGCCTCGTGGACCTGCGGCGCGAACTCGAGAAGACCGAGAAGCGACTCCTCAGTAGCGACCTGCCTCCCGGAGAGGTCGAAGTCCTGCAGGCCAGAGTGCGGGAGCTGACGTACCCGGACACAGGCAAGATTCCCAGCTTGTCCAAAGCTCGTGCGAACCTGACGGCGTTTCGCGTCAAGCTGCATCACGGTCGCCTGTATGAGAAAGACTTATCAACAATAACCGCCTTCATTCCTCCCGTGCGCGACCGCATGGACAGCATCCTCGGCGAGTATGAACGCCGCCTGGAATGGTACCAGAACGACATCGACATGCTGTCCGAGCTTGGCTTGGGTGGAAAGGATGACTACAAGAAGCGACTGCTGGTATGCAGCATCGCGCTCAGCTCGCACGGGATGCAGTTCGGCCCTCTGAGCGATTCCTACTACGCCAGGACCTCACATCAGCAACATATTGTGCCCTATGGCCGAAAGCTCCGCGAGATCGCGTTGGAGGCAGGCCTTGACGAACGAATCAAGTCCACCTACCTGACCGAGACCACCACAGGTCGGCGCGACTGGCGCAGCTACCTGCCCTTCCATCTGATCGCGGGCGTTGACGCCGCCACGGCGGGCGGCGTGCTCAGGCTGCTTTTCGTGACGACGGAGGACATGCGGCCCTACGTAGATACACCCCTCGACACGCTGGACCGCGTCGATCTGCCGAACGTGGCCCCGCAGGTCGCCATGCTCGAATACCTTCTGGACAAGGCCCTGCAAGACCCGGACCTGATCGTCAGCAGCAAGCTCGATCACACTTACAAGGATTTCGACGGCCTTGTCGCCATCAAGAGCCCCGGCGAGAGCAAGCTCGACCTCGGCGTGGCCGGAGCCGTCGTCCTGATGAGGCCGATCGCGTACTGGCTACGCCCTATCGGCATGCGCGACGGGATTGTACGCATCACCGACGCCGAGGGACGCTTTTGGTTCGAATCGATCATGGGGCGCGACGCGCGGTGGATGCCCATGCGCTTCGAACCGTACGTCATCGACGACGCCGGCCAGGTCGTCATGGCTATGCACCGGGGCAGGAACGCCGAGATCCTCGCCGCCCACTGGGATCGGGGCGGCGACGCGACCAACTGGAAAGGCAGCATGTTCGATTGCGTGCAGGTCCCCATCTTCGGTCTGCACGACCCGCGGTACCTCGAGGACCTCGGCGCCATTATCCCGCTGGAGGCTGCGCGCGGCGATGAGCCCCGATACGTATCGGCGCTGGCCGAGTGGGGACAGTGCAGTCTCTGTCTGCCCGACGACCTGGAACGATGGCAGCTGCTGGCCGCCTATGGCAAGGCCGGACGGAGGCTCATACTGACCAATTCCACTGCCGAGAAGCCCGAAGGCATCGGTTACCCGCTCACCGAGCGTTTCATCTGGCCGCCCGCGCTGCTGGCGGCCGTGGATTTCAGCCGCTTGAACAACGCGCGCATCAAGGAGCTTCAGACCCACGGTGTGATCAACAAATACATCGAAGAGCAGGAGGAGAAGTCCCGCGAGCTGACCCGACGGGCCCAGGCCGCCAGGAACACCGGCAAGGGTGCGGCAGTCTGGCGATATGCCAACCGGAGCCTCGCACTGGCCGCTCAGGTCTATACCCAGCTCCGCGGGGAGGCCGACGACACCGTCCACGCCGTTATCTTCCTGATGCTTGTACTATCGCCCTTCAGCTACTTCGCCGAGCGCCTGCTCATCGGCGCCGTCAATGTCTATCGCCAGATCGCAGGCTTCGCCATCGTGTTCGCCATCATGGTTGCGGTTCTCTGGGCGTTCCATCCGGCCTTCAGGCTCAGCATGGCGCCCATGACCATCCTGCTGGCCTTCCTGATCCTCTTGCTGTCTTCGGTGGTCATCTGGATCGTGGTCGGCAAGTTCCGCACGGAGGTCCGCCACGCACGAGGCGAACGGGACGACCAGATGGCTGATTTCAAGCGATCGGACGTCATCCATCGTGCCATGCTGCTGGGCATCTCGAACATGCGACGCCGACGGATGCGCACCGCCCTGACGCTCGTGACGCTGATCCTGGTAACCTTCGTAATCCTCAGCTTCACCAGCACCCGGATGCAACTTCGCCCGATCCGATTCGAGATCAGCCATGCCAAAGCGCCCTTCGACGGAATGATGGTACAGCGCATCAAATGGAAGCCGCTGCCGCTCTGGGCCATCGATCACCTTGAGACCAAGTACAGCGACCGCGCCGCCGTCACCGCACACTACTGGGTCACGTTCATGAACGAGGCGTCTCAGACGGAGATACAGCTTTACCTCTTCGCCGGGGATCGCAACGAACGATCGACCGGCGTGCTCACCGCCATGGGCATTGAGCCTGCCGAAGCGAACGCGATGAAGCTCGGCGAGGCCTTGGCCGAAGGAGACATCCAGACGTTTAACAGCGGCCAGGACGCTATCTTGCTGGCCCGCAGGGTTGCGGAACAGCTTGAGGTCCGTCCCGGCAGCCGTGTAAGCCTCTTTGGCCGGGACTTCCACGTCGCCGGGATCATTGACGAGCGGCACATCCGCAACTTGACCTACCAGAACGGACAGACGTACGCCCCCGTTTTGACTTCATGAGGATGCCGAAGCTGACGGGTCTGGAACGACAAGCCGAGGCCCGAATCGAAGCCGAAATGGACGTTACCGAGCTGTCGGAGGGTGAGAGCTATTTCAGCCTCCCGCCCGAGAAGTTCGTCATCGTCCGTGCCAGGCGCGCTATCGAACTGGGCGGTTGGCTGCGAGCAATCATGATCATGCCCCACGATCCAAGCCAGGTGACCGCGATGGCGGACAGTCTGGCGGCCGAGCTCCGTCGGCCCATTTATGCCGGCCAGAACGGAGAGATCCACCTCTGCGCTGCAACCACGTACACGGGTCTAAGAGGGCTGGGCAACATCGCCGTCCCGCTCATCATCAGTGCGCTGATCATCCTGAACACCATGCTCAACTGTGTGTACGAACGACACCGTGAGATCTCCGTCTTCATGTCGCTCGGGCTGGCGCCTCCACACGTGGGGGCGCTGTTCGTCGCCGAAGCCGCCGCCTTCGGGACCCTCGGGATCGTCGCCGGCTACATTCTCGGCCAGGGGATCGGCACGGTCATTTCTCGCCACCAACTGATCGGGGGACTAACGTTGAACTACTCGAGCCTGGCCGCGATCTACACCATGATCATGGTCATGGTTGTTGTGCTGTTCTCTTCGGTCTGGCCGGCCAAGGTCGCTTCACGCGTGGCGGCGCCGAGCGTCGAGCGCACCTGGAAGCTGCCGGCGCCGGTCAACAACGTCATCGCCACGGAGCTGCCCTTCACCGTCAACCGAACAATGGCTGAGGGTGTGTTGGCCTATTTGAGCGAGTGGCTCGCAGCGCACACCGAAACCACCCTTGGCCGATTCTCCACCGGCGCCGTTGAGCCATATATTGAGACCGACACCGACGCCCGCGGACTCGTCGCACAGGTCTGGCTTGCGCCCTTTGACCTGGGAATCATGCAAACGATGCAGTTGGAGATCACCCCCACCGACGATGAAGAGGACATCTACCGCGTCGCGATCTCCCTCCGACGCGAGGCCGGCCAGGAGGTGCCGTGGCTACGCAGCAACCGCCTTTTCATCGTTGAGCTCCGCAAGCAGTTCCTGCTGTGGCGGTCGCTCGGTGACGAGAAGATCCAACGCTACATCGACATGTCTCGCAAGCTGTTCGCGCAACTGACGGCGCAGCCGGCAGGAGCGGCTACGTGAAAGAAGACCGTGAGCTGGCCGTATTCCGCGACCTGATGCTCCCGCCGAGCAAGTGGGACGAGGGATACAACCTCAAGAGCGTCATCGGTGCGGTCTTCGTCGGCCTGGTCATGATGCCGGGCAGCATGTACATGTCGCTCGTGGCCGGCGGGGATCTCGGGCCGGCTGCACGGTGGGTCACCGTCATCCTCTTCATCGAAGTTGCCCGCCGGGCGTTCACCACCATGAAGCGGCCCGAGATCTTCGTGCTGTACTACATGGCCGGCGCGGCGATCGGTTCGCCCTTTTTTGGCCTGCTCTGGAATCAGTACTACGTGCAGTCCGAGGCCGCTCGCGACTTCGGCTTCCTCGGTCAGTTCCCAGAGTGGTACGCACCGCCGCAGGATGTGCTCAACCTCCGCACGTTCTTCCACGCCGGTTGGGTCCCTGCCATCACCGTGATCATCCTCGCCCAGGTCATCTCGCGGATCGACTACTTCGGGCTCGGCTACGCGCTTTATCGGATTACCTCCGACGTGGAACGGCTGCCGTTTCCGATGGCGCCGGTCGGGGCCATGGGGGTCACGGCTCTGGCCGAGTCCTCCGAAGGCAAGGAAACGTGGCGATGGCGGGTGTTCTCCATCGGCAGCGTGCTGGGCTTGGCCTTCGGGCTGATCTACATGGGCGTGCCCACTGTCACCGGAGTCTTTCTGCACGAGCCGATCAAACCGATCCCCATCCCGTTCATCGACTTTACGACCGATACCGAGAGGATCCTGCCCGCCGTGCCCATGGCCTTATCTCTGGACGCGACGCATTTCCTCGTCGGGATGGTCCTGCCGTTCTCCGCCATGCTCGGCGAGCTCGTGGGGTTCGGCATCACGGTCGCGCTCAACCCGTTCCTGCAGCGCATCGGCCAACTACGAAGCTGGTCTCCGGGCGACGACGTGATCCGAACGTCTTTCCTGAACACCGTCGATTTCTACTACAGCTTCGGGATCGGGATCGCGTTCGCGATCGCAGTGATCGGCTTCTACCACGTTTGGTCGTCCCTGCGACGCGCGTCGGCTGAACGAGGCGCCGGGCCCAAAGCCGACTGGTCGCGCCTGTTCAAGCCGCCCGCCGGCAGAGGCGACATCAACTTCTTTCTTAGCATCGGCCTGTATCTGGCCAGCACCACCGCCTACATCTGCCTCTGCAAGTTCTGGCTTGTCCCCAACTTCAAGACAATCTGGCTCATCGGATACGGGTTCATCTACACCCCGATCATCTCGTACGTCTCGGCGCGCATGGAGGGCATCGTCGGACAGCACGTGGACATACCGCTCGTCCGCGAGGGGGTGTTCATCCTGTCGGGCTACCAGGGAATCGACATCTGGTTTGCCCCCATCCCCCTGCACAACTACAGCGCGCAGGTCGTGCACTTCAGGCAGGTCGAACTGACGGGCACGAAGTTCACGAGTCTGATTAAGGCGGAGTTGACGATCTTGCCCATCGTGATCGTCACTAGCATCCTTTTTAGCCAGTTCATCTGGCGGCTCGCGCCCGTACCCTCGAATGTTTATCCGTTCGCCGAGAAGATGTGGCACCTGCAGGCGCTCAACATGAGCATCACGTACTCGGCCACGCAGGAGGGCGGCGGAATCTTCGCCTACGCGTTTCGCCCTCCCGTCATCGGCATCGGGTTGGGCGCGTCGCTTATGACCTACGCGATCCTATCCAAGCTCGGCCTGCCGATCATGCTCGTTTACGGCGCGGTCCGCGGCATCGGACAGACGTGGCCGCACATCGTGATCCCGCACTTCATCGGTGCCCTGGTCGGACGCTACGTGTTCCTGAAGCGCTACGGGGCGACCTGGCGACAATATGCTCCTGTGCTGCTGGCGGGATTCTCCTGCGGCATGGGTCTAATCAGTATGCTCGCACTCGGTTTTGTTCTGATATCAAAGGCGATCTTCCAGATGCCCTACTGATCAGCCAATTGAGCCGGCTGTGGGCGCGGCGCTCGACTGCTCGTGGGCTGAAAAGTCCCGCGTCCCTCCGTTCCGGCGCCCGGCCCCGTGCGGCGAGGGTCCAATACAACATTCCGTCCGGAGCTGCTTTCCTTGAGACAAATCACGGGGAAATTCGCCGGCGGCATCGAACAGATCGACGCAGGCCGACCCCTGCGCCGCTACGGTGTCAGCCTGCGCGCGGTGATCATAGGGCTCATCGGCGTTGCATACATCAGCCTCTTCGCGCCGTTCAACGAGACCGTCCTACACAACACCATGCTGATCGGTAACCATTTCCCGGTGGGCGTCGTGTTCTTCATGCTCGTGATGGTCCTGGCCGTCAACGCGGTCCTGCGCCGCCTGCCCCAAACGTCCGCTCCGCTCGATCCGTCACGCGTGTTCATCCGCTGGCTCGGTTTGCTCCCGGCCGTCGTAGTTGCCTGGGCCGGCCCGGCGGGTCTGGTCAAGACCGCTCGCTGGCTCATTGCGGGCCCCGGCGAGCCGGGTCCCTTCACGCAGGCCTTTGAGCAGATCACACCCGGTCTCAGCGGCGGTGCCCTGAGTTTGGTGTACGGTCTGATCGGGTTGGCTCTGGTGGGCTTGGCCGGACTGTGGCTAACCTTGCCGTGGCTTCGCCCTCGCGGTCTTTGGCTTGGTCCGCTCGCNNGTGCTGACTTCCCTGACCGCCGTGGGGCTGCCTGAGCTGATCCCTCGCAGCGATCCACAAAACGCGTTCCCGCCGACTTGGGTGAGCCTGCTGATCGTGGCCGTGTTGGCTTCTCTGCTCATTCCGCCGCTGCGGAGACGCGCGCCGACATTGACCCCCATCGTCGCGCTGGCGTGTCTGATTGGCGTCGCACTCACGCCGGCGGCCGGCCGAGCGCTCGGAGAGGAGACGAACTTCCCGGCCGCGTCGCTGCGGTTCCTACTTCTCGCGGCCCTGCCGTGTCTGTTCCTTGGCCGACGACTGGAACGGTGGGCTGGAACCATCCGACCTTTCTCACCCGCCGAGCTCATCGTCATCATGACCATGATGCTCGCGGTCTGCGCCATCCCCACGAGCGGGTTCCATCGATACTGGGCCCAGGAGCAGATCGCGCCGTTCTACCTGCTCGCGGCCAACCCGATGTGGGCGGACGTCATCGGGTACCTACCGAGTTGGCTCGTGCCCAGCACCGACCCGGAGAACAAGCCGATCGTTTACGACTTCTACCAAGGGGGAGTCTCCATCCCCTGGTACGCCTGGTGGCGACCGACCCTGTACTGGTCGCTGTTCATCGTACCGATGTTCCTCGGCGTCTTTTTCATGGTCGCCGTCTTCCGTCGCCAGTGGGCGGAACACGAGAAGCTTTCCTTCCCGCTGGCGATCATATCGCTCGAGCTGCTGCGTCCCCCGGAGAAGGGACGACTGCTCAACTCGCTCTTCCGCAGTAAGCTGCTCTGGTCGGTCGCTGCGGTCGTGATCATTCTGCAGCTCTGGTACGGGCTGAGAATCTACCACCCGGAGATCCCCCGCCCGCCTTACATCGGCTGGCCGCTCGACTTCCCCGGGTACAATCTCTGGCCCGCGTTCGCCGACGAGCCCTGGCGCTACCTGCCGGGTCACATCAAGGCCGGAAGAATCTACTTCGCCGCGATCGGGGTGGCCTTTTTCATATCGCGCGAGATGGCGCTCAGCCTGTGGGGCTTCGTGGTCATACATGCCCTCGTGCAGATGGTCGCCTGGACCATGAACTACCCGATCGAGCAGGCCTACGACGACAACCAGATCGGCGGGTACATCGCGATGGCCCTGACGATCATCTGGATCGGGCGAAGGCACCTCGCGCGCGTGATCGCGTCCATCTGGCGGCGCCGAGACAGCGATTCACAGGCAGACGCGTACATGTCCGAGAGGGCCGCCGCCATCGGGCTGATCATCTGCTGGATCATCTCGGCCGTCTGGCTGACGCGCGCCGGCATGGCGCCGCACTTGGCCGTGCTCGCCGTGATGATCGTGTATCTCCTGTGGCTGGTCATCGGACGGGTGGTGTGCGAGTCGGGCCTGCTCTTCGTTCAGTACAAGTGCTGGCCGCACAACTTCGCCGCGGGCGCCTTCCCCGAGCTGATCGACGTCAAGACGCACACGCTGCTGCACTTTACGACGATCGCAATGACCATGGACCAGCGCGAGGGAATGGTTCCTTACGTATTCAACTCGGTCCGCATGGCCGACGGCTCGGGCCAAATCAAGCGCCGGCGGGGGCTCTTCGCCGCATGGATCGGATGCATGCTGTTGGCACTGGTTCTGGCCGCCTGGGTGCACCTGTTCGCATGCTACAAGTACGGGGGCAGTACGACGGACGGTTGGGCCACCTATTGGTTGCCGCGGATCTGCTACAACGCGTCCGTCAACTTCGGCAACCTGAAAGAATCGCCGGAGGAGTTCGACCGGCAGAAGACGCGCAGCCACCTCCGGGTCGCGACGGGCGCGGGGATTGTCGTAGCGCTCAGCGTGCTCCGGCTGAATTTCCAGCGATGGCCGCTGCACCCGATCGGCTACATCGTGGCCAATTCCTACCCGATGCACGCATTCTGGTTCTCGATACTCATCGCCTGGGCCTGCAAGACTATCATCATGCGACTGGGCGGCGCGTCGCTGTACCACAAGCTTCGTCCGCTCTTCCTGGGCTTGGTCATCGGCGACACGCTCGCCGCGGCCTTCTGGATCATCGTCAAGGTCGTGCTCTTCGCCAACGGGGTCGAGGGCAAGGCGATCATGCTCATGCCGGGCTAGCGGCGCGAGCATGCTCACGCCACTTCGAGAGCACGCCACCCGGCAGTCGGTTGGACAGGCAGGTCAGGCTGTGCGGTCGCGAGCCTCGAAGTGATCCACGATCTCTTTGGCCTCTCGAAGAGTCAGCCGGGCCTCCCGGCGGAGTTTCTTTACCGCGCCAATCTTGTTCCCGGCTTTGATCAAGTCGAGAACCTCAACGGATGGCTGAACGGTCTCCGCATCCTTCGGATCAACATCAAAGCGTCTAAGGAGGTGGTCGATTTTGCGCTCCAGGCGAAACACGTCGGTTGGGTCAACCGTCTCTTTGAGGCGCACGGACGACCACAGTACGAGCAAAACCAACAGACCCCAGATCAGGAATTCCTCGATTGTCATAGGATTTCACTCCAGCGCAATGACCCCGTCGTTGACCCGCCGAGTGTCGACTGCCATACCCTCGCGGTAGCGTGGGCATGTCTTGTCCCTTTCGGGTCCGTCACCGCCAACCTCGCGCACGCGGGCCGTCGGGTAGCGAATCCAGATCGAGCCACAGCGGATACGAGCATGCCACCCAGCCGGGCGAAGTAGCCTGGACCTACGTCGTCATACACAATGTATTTGTTCCTCATGGCATAACGTCCCGCGTGAACCGCACGCCTCACCGCGTTCGTTCGAAGAGCTGGTTCGCTGCTGCCAATACTCACTTGAGTCGAAGCTCTCTGGCTGGTTCTGAGACACCGGTGATGTACGCTCGCGTAGAGTTAAGCCCGTCCTTTAGACCGCGGAAATGGACTTTACTCAGGGATTCCTCAAACGAGAACCAGCCGAACTCCGAATGCTCCTCCGGATCCAGACGGACGTCACTTCCCTGCGCCTCTGCGGCATAGACGCCGATGATCTGCATCTCGGCGAAGCGGCGATTGTAGATGATGTAGGCGTGCTCAGCGGCCCAGATCGATGCAGCCTCGATACCGAATGCACTCAATCGACGTTGGATCGCAATGACCAGATCCTCATCGTCTTCGACAAAGCCGCTGGGGATCTGCCAGAATCGTCCACCGTTGAAGTAGCGGTCGGCCTTGGTCTGGGACGTGTAAAGCAAGAGGTACTCGATCCCATGGTCACCTTTGCGGAAAACCCAGACATCGAAGACATTGGCAGCTAGACGCATTGAGCCCTCCTGTCAAATGGGAGCGAACGTCCTGCGTGAGCGGCGCGGGCTGCCGCGTCTGCTCCATGCGGTTGTTCCCTGGCTCCGCCCTGCCCTGTTCACGAGCTTTCATGTGTTAAGCCTGTTGGGGGTCCCGAGAACAATGAGACGGGCGTTTCTGCATGGCATGCTCTTGGTGGCCACGGTTCGCGTTTCTCTCAGGACACCTTCGGCGGCATCACGGGGCATGACGAACCTCATCGTCGCATTCGGGTATGCCCCAGCGATACAGTCGAAAAGCCCTGTCACCTGGCGGTCGCCGCACATGTGGCTGCTTCTGCCGTACGGGACGTCCCCGACAAAGTGGATATCTCCTTCGATCCCCGGAGGCAGCGTGAAGGCCGATGCGG
>JABAOF010024781.1_pt1 | contig 16239 bp, 17 predicted proteins | sample 7062171 | NCBI WGS metagenome assembly JABAOF01 (sample SAMN14538628, study PRJNA623070) | marine sediment metagenome | biome: marine biome [ENVO:00000428]; feature: marine pelagic biome [ENVO:01000023]; material: deep marine sediment [ENVO:00002113] | place: India: Gulf of Khambhat ...
CTTCCTCTACAACCACATCCACATCCAAGTTGCTAATACGCATCACCAGATCTCTGACAAACCCGCCCACCGCATATACTGAGCATCCGATCTGATCCCCCACCATCCCTAGGTTTTTCAAAACGGTCTGAATTCTCTCAGGGAGGCGTTCCTCCATGAGCTTGGTAATCATCTTTTTCCGATTCCGAAGTCTTCTCGACTCCTGTTGGGACAAAATATCCTCCGATTCAGACTGCTCGCTTTGGAGAGACCTGAGAATATCGGTCCGAGTAATCGCACCGACCAAACCCTTCCCATTCATGACGGGAACAAGCCGTTGTCGTCGCCCGATAATAAGATCCTGGAGTTCGGTCAAAGGCGTTTCAGGAGTGACTGTAGCGAATTCTGTGGTCATATATTCCCGCACTGGACGGTCTCTTAAGCCATGGAAGGAGGCCTTTTCAACAACCCGACGAGAGATCAATCCGACGAGCTTCCCCTTTTCGAGAACAGGGAGCACATTGACGTCATATCGCGTGAGCAACTCTCCTGCCTCCGAAATAGTCCTATGGGTTTGGATCGACTTCACTGGAAAAGTCATAAGATCTTTCGAACACCTCTCAGGCTGAATATGCTCCTGAAGGAGTCTGAGGAGTTCCTCCTGTGCCTCATAAAGTGTCATGCCCTTGATCGTCGCAGAGGCAGCAGTTGGATGTCCCCCTCCACCAAAGGCCGCGGCTATCTTTCCGACATTCACCTTCTCAATACGGCTTCGCCCGATAAGATAGACCCGATCCTCCATCCTGACAAGCGCAAAGAGCACATCAAGATTTTCCATGTCTTTGAGCTTATGAACGAGAACAGCAATGTCACCAATGTAGCGATCGCTTGACGCTATCGCAATCACCAAACTGACGCCATTGNNTATGAACAAGAACAGCAATATCGCCAATGTAGCGATCACTTGATGCGATCGCGATTACCAAACTGATGCCACTGATCGTGTACGTATTGGCAGACCGGATCAGATCGTTCAAGAGGAAGACCTGTTCAGCCGTCAACTCACGGGTAATCATATCGGAAATGATATTGACACTTGCCCCCCTGCCCCGAAGGTATCCTGCCGCATGGAAATCTTCGGCCGTCGTGGAAGAGAACGTGAGCCCCCCTGTATCCTCATAGAGACCCAACATCATCACGGTTGCCTCATCGCTGCTCACCTCGATACCCTTCTCTCTCAAAATTTCGAGCATTAACGTTACGGTCGCTCCCACCTCTCTCACGACCTCAACTGAGCCACGGATGTCGTCCGATGAGGGGGGATGATGATCATAGATGTGAATGTCGAGACTGGGGCGGCCGATGATCTCACTGAATTTTCCGATTCGACTCAACTGGCGCGTGTCCACCAAGATCAGGCGGCTGATCTTCTCCATATCGATATTCTTGATCCGTTCGGTTTCAAAAACGTAAAGGGTCGAATGGACGAAGAAATCCCTCAGGCTTCTCTCTTGGGAACCCGGGAAGACCAGGGTCGCATTCGGGTAGATCTTCTTGGCCGCAAGCATCGAGGCGAGCGCATCGAAATCGGCGTTAATATGTGTCGTGATAACTTCCATATCCAAAGAGATTGATTCAAGCGCCTCAAACCAAGTCGCTGGCGTGGTCAGGGGTCTGCGCCCTTCCCTAGGAGGTCTCCTCCTGTTGTGTTGCAGTACTGGGGTGAAGAACTAAGGGATAGGACGTCTTGTGACATCTTCCACCACCCCATGACTCCATCATGTCATCACCCCCGAACCACCTCAAATAGTCGCAGCGAATCTGATCTGGGAAAAAATTAATGCCACGTCCTCTGAACACGAGTCCCTCGTCCTATGCCCGGGGATGGTGTTTCTGATGAAGCGACTTCAGCCTCTCCCGGGAGACATGGGTGTAGATCTGAGTGGTTGAAATATCGACATGACCCAACAGGGCTTGGACCGATCTCAAGTCTGCTCCCCGATCGAGAAGGTGGGTGGCAAAACAGTGGCGGAGGGTATGAGGGGTGAGTTTCCCCTTGATCGCTGCACGAAGTCCGTACTTCTTTATGATCTTCCAGGCCCCCTGCCTCGTCAATTTCCCTGCTCGTAGGTTGACGAATACATAGGGGGCGACACGACCCTTCAGGATCTGGCGCCGCCCCTCATTCAGATAGATCTTCAAAAACGCCTGGGCCACCTCACCAATGGGAACGATTCTCTCCCTCCCTCCCTTTCCGAGAATCCTCACACATCCCACCTCCAGGTCCACCTGATCCAACCGGAGGGATACCATCTCAGAGACCCGCAGTCCCGTTGCGTAAAGTACCTCGAGCATCGTCCTGTCACGCAGGCCAAGAGGCTTTGAGGGGTCAGGCTGGTTCAGGAGCCGTTCCACTTCCTTCTCGGAAAGAACATGGGGGAGCTTCTTGGTGACCTTCGGAGACTCGATCGCCTCGAGCGGGTTCTCATCCAAAAGGTTCTCTGATACCAGGAATCGATAGAGGTTTCTGAGAGTGACCTGCAGGCGAGCTACACTCCTTTCAGAGAGACGCTGTTTTCTCAGGGCGATCAGGAAAGAGAGAACGTCCAGCTTCGACACCTTCTCGAGGCCATGAATCTTCGATTTGCCCAGAAAATCGAGAAATCGACGGATGTCTCTGCTATATGAATCGAGTGTATTTCTGGAAAGGCCTTTTTCGACGGCTAGATAATCGAAGAACCGATCGATCCAAAGGTCATTTAGCGAGGTATCGCCCATCGCGCTGAACATCCCAAAGGGTAAATCGTGAAGACTCAAAAGGTTCCCGTATGGCCAAATCCCCTTTCGTTGCGCAGTGTTTCTGGAAGTTCCTCCACCTCTTCCAGATCTGCTCGAACCACCGGCGTGACCACCAGCTGGGCAATGCGGCTTCCCGCCTTCACCACAAACGGCTCGTCTCCCAGATTGATCAGGATAACCTTGATCTCCCCCCGATAATCTGAATCGATCGTCCCGGGCGAGTTAACGATCCCGATCCCCTGCCTTATGGCCAATCCGCTTCTCGGCCTGATTTGGCCCTCATAGCACTCTGGGATGGCCACGGCTATCCCAGTGGGAATGAGTCCACGCTCTCCTGGACTCAGTACCACATCTTCGGCCAGATGGGCAAACAAATCCATCCCCGAGGCGTACTCGCTCATGTAGCGTGGCAGCTTAATTCCTCGACCCTTCCCCAATTTTTTGACCATGACTCGGATTCGGCCCATTTTTAGCATTTGGCCCTGAGCGGCGACCGCTGAGGGTGAAGTGGGAGGACTCCATTTAACCCTATTTCATGACGACAATCTCGTTGGCCAGACTTGAGTGAGATCCCGGTTCACCTGCCTCTGGGTAATCGGACCCAGCATCGTCAGACAGAGGTGGTCTGGAGTGAAGAGTTCATTTGCGAGTTCGTCAACCTGTTCACCGGTGACGCGATCAACCTGATCGATCACCTCTTCGACAGAAAGGAATCGATTAAAGTAGATCTCGTTTTTGGCCAATCTTGTCATCCTATTGTCAGAGCTCTCCAAGGAAAGCAAAAGATTTCCCTTGAGTTGCTCTTTGGATGTCTCGAGTTCCTCCTGGGCGATTGGCGTCTTTCTCAGTGTTTCGAATTCTTTCAAAATCAACTGGATCGTTTGTCCCACGGTCTTCTTCTCTGTCCCTGCGTAGACGACCACCAATCCAGTATCCATGTAGCTGGGCAGATAGGAGAATATCGAGTATGCCAGCCCCCGTTTCTCCCGAATCTCTTGAAAGAGACGAGAGCTCATCCCCCCTCCGAGGACGTTGTTGAGAATGTAACTCGCAAACCGTTTCGAACTCACATAGGGAAGTCCCTTCACCCCCAGACAGAAATGAACCTGCTCTGTTTTCCTCTCAAGAATGGCGGTCTTTGAAAACCCCCTTGGCATCACTCGCTCCATGGCACTAGAACCGCCCTGAATATCCGAGAAAGCCCGGCCGACGAGTTCAACCACCTGATTGTGTTCGACATTTCCAACCACCGCGATGATCATACGCTCGGACCGGTAGTTCTCCTTGAAGTACCGGACAGTCTGTTTCCTCGAAAAGGATTGGATCTGTTCGACTCCGCCAATAACGGGTTGTCCCATGGGGTGGTTTCCCCAGAAAGTCCGATTGAAAAGGTCATGGATGTAGTCATCGGGTGTGTCCTGCACCATTCTCACTTCTTGCAGGACCACCGATCGCTCCCGTTCGATTTCCTGTGCATCAAAAGTCGAATGGAGGAAAATATCAGAAAGGAGGTCGACTGCCAGATCCAGGTGCCGGTTCAAAACCCTCGCATAGAAGCAGGTCGACTCTCGTCCCGTAAAACCGTTCATGCTTCCGCCGACCGAATCGATTGTCCGGGCAATCTCCTGAGCCGTCCTTCTTTCTGTGCCCTTGAAAAGGAGGTGTTCGAGAAAGTGAGAAATGCCGTTTTCGGATTGCTTTTCGTCACGAGACCCGGTGATCACCCATATGCCGATACAAACAGAATCGTAGTGGGGTATCGTTTCCGTCAAAACCCGAATGCCATTATCGAGGACACTTTTGTGATACATGAGCTCTCGTCCTCTTAACTGCTCCCTTCCACGGGGCCGCTCCCCTTGTCCTGCAATGCCGCCTTCCTGCTCAAACGGATTCGGCCGTTGTTTTCGATTTCGAGGACTTTGACAAGTACCTCCTCCCCCTCCTTCAACACATCCGACACAGCTCGGATCCTTTCGTTGGCTATCTGAGAGATGTGAATGAGGCCATCCACCCCGGGGAAAATCTCAACGATGGCGCCGAAATCCAAAACCCGCTTGACTTCTCCCAAATAAAGTCCGCCGACTTCCACCTCCTGGGTAAACCGTCTCACCATGGCGATGGCCTCTTCGACCGCCTCCATACTCGGGGAGGCAATTCTCACGATACCAGAGTCCTCTACGTCGATCTTGACTCCAGTCTCGTCAATGATCGTTCGAATGTTCCTTCCACCAGGACCGATCACATCTCGAATCTTGTCCGGCTTGACCTCGATCGTCCTGATTCGAGGCGCATGGACGGAGATCTCTTTTCTCGGTTCTGCAATCGCTTCCTTCATCTTCCCAAGGATATGAAGCCTGCCATCACGCGCCTGGTGAAGGGCCCTTTCCATTATCTCCCGATAAATACCGGGCACCTTAATGTCCATTTGAAGCGCCGTTATCCCTTTTTCGGTACCCGCCACTTTGAAATCCATATCGCCCAGATGATCCTCGTCTCCCAGAATGTCAGAGAGAATCTCGATCCGTTCACCCTCCTTCACGAGACCCATGGCAATCCCTGCAACAGCAGCCTTCATCGGGACACCGGCGTCCATCAGCGAGAGACTCGCCCCGCACACTGTCGCCATAGAGGACGAACCGTTCGATTCCAGAACCTCAGAAACCACTCGAATGGTGTATGGAAACTCATCGTTTGATGGAAGAACTGGAAGAATAGCCCTTTCAGCGAGGGCACCGTGACCGACTTCCCTTCGACTCGGAGCCCTGAGCATGGATACCTCGCCGACGCAAAATGGTGGGAAGTTGTAATGAAGCATGAAAGATTTATACGTCTCCCCGATCAGGGACTCTATCTTTTGCTCATCCGCGCCAGTTCCGAAGGTTGTGACGACGAGGACCTGAGTTTCCCCGCGGGTGAAAAGCGCAGAACCATGAGTCCTCGGCAGTGTGCCGACCTCACACGAAATGGGGCGGATTTCGGAAAACCCTCTCCCATCAATTCGACGATTGTCTCCAAGCATGACCCCTCTGACCAGCGAACGTTCAACCGCCTTGAAAGCCCCTGCAACGTGACTGCGAGCTTCTTCGTCTTCACCTACCAGTTCCTCGACTGTCTCGTCGTAGATCTCTTGTAAACGCTTTTGCCGTTCTATTTTTGGGCCAATACCGTAGGCATCCCGCAAGGCTTGGGCCGCATAAGCGTTTACACGCTCCACCCACTCGCTCTCATCACTCGGCTCGAATGCTCTTTTGGTTTGACCCACCGAATTCGCCAATTTTTCCTGGATCTCAAGCGTCGGGATCAGCGCCTCATAGCCGAACATAAGCGCCTCAAGCATCTCCTCCTCCGTCACGACTCGGCTTCCACCTTCCACCATGGTGATACCTTCCCGATTACCGGCAATGATCAGATCGATGTCGCTCAGATCTAGCTCGGTGGTCGTGGGGTTACAGATGAGGTCTCCATTCACCCGCCCGACACGCACCCCTCCAACGGGGCCCAAGAAAGGGACATCCGATATCGCGAGGGCAGTCGATGCGCCAATCAAACCGAGAACCGCAGGATCATTCTCCTGGTCCGCAGAGAGAACCGTTGCAATAATCTGAGTTTCATTTTGAAATTCCTTGGGAAACAAGGGCCGGATAGGCCGGTCAATGAAGCGTGAAACAAGCGTTTCTCGGTCGCTTGGGCGCCCCTCCCTCTTGAAAAACCCTCCCGGTATTCTTCCAGAAGAGTAAGTCATCTCCTGGTAATTGACCGTGAGGGGGAAAAAATCGATCCCAGGCCTTGTCTTGTCTACTGATACAGCCGTGACAAGCACCACTGTTTCTCCGTACTGGACGAGGACAGCACCATTGGCTTGTCTCGCAACTTTTCCCGCTTCAATGCTCAGTGTTTTCTTTCCTAGCTCGATGTTCATCTTTTCTCTCATGGTTTTCCTTACCCCGTTCAATTTGAGAACGATTCCAAGACCTATTTCCGAAGACCGAGCCTTGCAACCAGTTCCCGATATTTTTCAATATCCTTGTCCTTAAGGTAGTTGAGAAGCCTTCTTCTCTGACCCACCAACTTCAGGAGGCCCCGTCGAGAGTGGTGGTCTTTCTTATGTGCTTTGAAGTGTTCAGTGAGATATTGGATTCTCTCTGTGAGGAGTGCGATTTGAACCTGAGAGGAACCAGTGTCCTTCTCATGGGTTCGATAAGCCTCAATGATCTCCGTTTTCTTCTCTGCCTCCAAAACCATTTCATGATCCTCCTTGCCTATCAGCCGTCTAACTTTTGGAGAGGCGACAACCACTCACTGAACCGAGAACCCTCAGAAAGGACAGGGCTCGGCCCTCTAGAATCTCACCCCTCGGGTCACGACTCGGCAGACGGGTCTCAGCAATAGCCAGAACCTCGCCCTGGTGAAGTATTTTGATCCGTTGGTCTCCCTTCAGACGGGGCATTGAAAGCCCCTTGAAGTCCTCAAAAAAAACCTGCCCTCCAGCGATGATCCTGCTGCACAACTGCTCACCGACTTCAATCTCTGGCATGCCCCTCAGTGCCTCTCGAACGGGAATAATCTTCCGGTCGATTTCGCCCTCCTCGACCAGCTTGTCGAATTCTGCAAGATCTACCGAATGACGCAACGTGAATGGGCCACTGTGGGTCCTCCTGAGCTGACAGAGATGAGCCCCTACACCCAGGGCATCCCCAATTTGTCGGCAAAGGGCCCTCACATAGGTGCCCCGAGAGCATGAGACCGTAAAATCAACCAGAGGCAGATCGATCCTCCTCATCTCCAGGGAGAAAATCTCTACCTCTCTTTCACGTCTTTCGACTTCGATACCCTGCCGAGCGAGCTTGTACAGCGGTGTCCCGCGGTATTTGGCAGCAGAAAACATGGGAGGGATCTGCTTGAGTTTCCCGACAAATCGGTCGAAGACTCCACGAATCCGGTCCGCCGTCAGTGCTGCCGCATTCAGCGGGACATCACTCTGGACCCTCCCACTGCTATCATCCGAATCCGTCACGACACCGAGTCGCAACGTTCCCTCATACCGTTTTACCCTCTCGTCTAAGAAAGGAATCACTCTGGTTGCGCCATTGATGACGACGGGCAGAACTCCGCTCGCCAGCGGATCCAGGGTCCCGGTGTGCCCAATCCTCCTGGGACAGAGACGTTTTTTGACCGCACGGATCACATCGTAAGAAGAGATCCCCGAGGGCTTGTCGACGACGAGAAACCCCTCAAGAGGTCTTTTGCGGCTTGACGATCGGCTACAATTCCTCACGGGTCTTCTTTTCTAGACCAATCTCCTTCATCAGGCGGTTTATGTGATCAGCATATTCGAGGGAGGGATCAAATTTGAAGATAATCTCGGGCATATATCGCAGATGGATTCTTTTCCCCATTTCTCTTTTGATAAACCCCTTGGCACTGTTGAGTCCCCGAAGGTTTCTCTGGCGATCTTCCTCCTCTCCCAAAACGCTGAAGTAGACTTTGGCAACTCTCAGGTCATCCGAGAGACTGACCCGGGTGACCGTCACGAGACCGATGCGAGGGTCTTTGATCCCACGGATCAGCATTTCGGAGATTTCGCGTTTGATCAAATCCGCAACTCTTTCGGCCCTTTTGAAATGCAAATTCCTACCCATGGCGGTTATGAACGTGAATGATCTCGATGTCTGAACGGATAATCTCGGCAACGTTTAGGCCATCGATGAAATTGATAATCTTATCCAGGCTCGAATTGATGTATCGAGAGTCATTGCCGACCACACTGAGACCGAGCTGAGACCTCTGCCAAAGGTCGTTATCGCCAACCTCGGAGATTGATATGTTGTAACGGTTTTTCACCCGATCGATGATCTTTCGAAGGATCTTGCGCTTCCCTTTGAGAGAGGCATTGCCGGGGATAACGAGATCGATTTGACAGACTCCGACGATCACATATACCCTCTCTGTGCGGAGGCTACAAGGTGGGGGCGACTTCCTCCTTGACGTACGTCTCTATCACATCACCCTGTTTTATGTCATTGAAATTCTCGATTTTGATACCGCACTCGAGGCCCTCCCCACATTCCTTGACGTTCTCCTTGAAATGCTTCAAGGAACCGATCTTACTGTCATAAATCACAACATTGTCACGGACAACGCGTGCATGACTGCCTCGAACGATCTTCCCATTCTTCACATGACTTCCCGCCACGACCCCCACCTTCGGAATGCTGAACAGTTGGATCACTTCGGCCTGGCCAATGAGTTTTTCGGTGTAGATTGGTTCGAGCAGGCCTTCCATGGCTTTCTTTACATCGTCAATGGCCTCATAGATAACAGAATAGGTGCGGATGCTTATCCCTTCCTGCTCAGCCAGCGCCGAGGCCTTTATCCCGGGCCGGACATTGAACCCAATGATGATAGCATCCGAGGCTGAAGCCAGATTGATGTCGTTCTCTGTGATTCCACCGACCCCACCGTGAATCACATGGACCTTGACCGCATCAGTCGATAGCTTCACGAGGGATTCCCGAACGGCCTCAATGGATCCCTGCACATCGGCTTTGATGATCACATTGAGTTCCTTGACCTCCCCTTTTTGCATTTTGTCGTAGAGATCTTCCAGACTGACAGTACTCAACTCGGAAAGCTGATCTTGACGCTTTTGTTCTTCCTTCGTCGCAACCACATCCTTCGCAACCCGTTCATTATCCACGACGATCAAAGCCTCTCCGGCCTCCGGTACCCCCGAGGCCCCTATCACCTCAACCGGCATGGAGGGCCCGGCCTCTGATACGGCCTTGCCCTTATCGTTGACCATCGACCGTACACGACCGTAATGCGTCCCAGTCACAAAATAATCCCCATTTCTGAGCGTCCCTTCCCCGACCAAAACAGTGGCCACAGGGCCACGGCCGCTGTCGAGTTTCGATTCGATCACGACCCCACGCGCCGGCTTTTCCGGATTGGCCCTCAACTCTAAGAGCTCGGCTTGAAGAACAATGAGCTCCAAAAGCTCTTTGATCCCAGTCTTCTTCTTGGCCGAGATCTCGGCAAAAAGCGTCTTACCTCCCCACTCTTCGGGCACCAACCCAAGATCAGCGAGACCCTGCCTCACGCGATCTGGATTCGCATTGGACTTGTCGATCTTGTTGATGGCCACGATAATCGGCACATCGGCTGCTTTGGCGTGATCGACGGCCTCAACGGTCTGAGGCATGACACCGTCGTCGGCTGCGACGACGAGGACGACGATGTCCGTCACCTTTGCACCTCTGGCTCGCAGCGCCGTAAAAGCCTCGTGACCTGGAGTATCGATAAAGACAACATGCCCACCATCTAGATGGACGTCGTATGCACCAATGTGCTGCGTGATGGCTCCTGCCTCCCCCTCCGCGACATTGGTTTTACGAATCGCATCCAGAAGTAGGGTCTTTCCATGGTCTACGTGGCCCATTACGGTAACCACGGGAGGTCGCGCCTTGAGTTCCTTAGGCTTGTCCTCCCTCTTCCGGAGGACCGCATCGACATCATAGGCCACATTCTCCACCTCATAGTCGAATTCCGAGGCAATCAGCGAAGCGGTATCAACGTCTACCGTCTGATTGATGGAGGCCATGACACCCATGTTCATGAGCTGTTTGATGATTTCATTGGTCTTGATTCCCATTCGCTTAGCCAGCTCACCCACGGCGATGATATCTTCGACGCGGATTATCCTCTTAATCGCTTTTGGAACGGTAATCTCCGTCTTTTTCGCAGGCCTGACCACGACCTTCTTTTTCATAGGTCGCTTGACCGGGCGAAAGACTTCATCTCTCCGCACCTGCGGTCTTTCCTCTTCCTCCTCCTCAAGCTGCTCAATAACGACACGCTTCCTCCTGGACTCCTCCTTCCGCAGGGCTACCCGCGGCCGTCGCTTCTCAATTTCCGCTTCTTCTCTTTCCTTCCTCTTTACTCGCTTCTTCTTTTCTGCCACCTCTTCGACCGCCTCGGCCTCAGCCGCAGGGGGCACCTCCTCGGTTTCAGGCAGAACCTCCTTTGTCACCTTTTCCGGAACGGTCGGTTCAAGGCCCACCTCGGGTGTTTGTGGCTCTTCGGGAGGAATCTCTGCCCTCTTCTCGGGGACGCCCACCTCTTCCTGGGGCTCTACAGCAACCTCTTCCTCGACCTTCTCAACCGCGGGCGCAGCGACTTCTGGCTCCTCTGCTTCAGCCGGAGGTGCTTCGGGCTTGACTCCCTTGGGTTCAATGGTTCTGACCCTTCGGCGGATCACGGTTGGCTTCACCCGCTTCTCCACGACTTCACTGACTTCATCCCTCTCGATCACTCTCTCGTCGGGAGCCAACCCCTCGCGGCCTTCGGCCTCCTCTTCTTTCTTCTCTTTGACCTTGACCCCCATGCCTTTCAGCTTGGAGAGGAGTTTATCCTCTTCCATCCCAACTTCCTGAGCCAAATCGAGGACCTTTATCTTTGACATTCTCTTGCCTCCTGAAGAACTCTCAAAACCTCCTCAGGTTTTCCCTGATGAAACCTTCCACGAAAGGCTCTGATAAAGCCCTTTTTCTTGACCGCCAACTCTAGACATTCTGGCTCGAAGCACACGTAGGCGCCCCTCCCGGAAAGGATTCTCTCTCTATCTTGAACCAACTTGCCATGGCTATCCAAAACCAGCCGAAGGAGTCCCTCCTTGGGACGTCGCTTACGGCACCCGGCGCACATCCGAACTGGAACATGTTCCCGCTTACGCATCCTGCCTCTGTTCTATCAGTTTCTTGGCAGACTCGATTAGCCTCTCTGCCTTTTTCTGTCCCACCCCGGGGACCCGAATCAGCTCTTCAACCGCCGCATTTGCAATATCGGTGACTGCCTCAAACCCATGGGACTTGAGGAGGCTCACTGTCTTTGCAGCGACACCCGGAAGACTTTCCAAAGATAACTGAGTTTCTTCAGACAACGGACCTGCCGCTTCGGCCTCGGGTTCAGGAACCATTTCCCTTGCCGCGGCCACTATCTTCTCTAATGTTTTCAGGCCAACCCCCGCTTTTCGTGCGAGATCCTCAGCATCAGCATTCGCAATATCCTCGACCGACCGATACCCCTCATTGTAAAATAGACGAGCCATCACATCTCCGACCTTTGGGATTGTTTTCAGCGCCTCCCGAGCCTCCTCAGACATCTGTTCCATTTTCGTTTCACTCTTGATGTCGATCTTCCAACCCGTTAACTTCGACGCGAGGCGGACGTTCTGACCCTTCTTCCCGATTGCTAGGGAGAGTTGGTCGTCCGGAACGACAACCTCCATGTACCGGTTGTCTTCATCGATATACACAGTTGAAATCTTCGCTGGAGACAGGGCGTTACAGACATACTTGGCGAAGTCTTCGGAATAGGGAACGATATCAATTCGCTCCCCCCGAAGCTCCTGGACCACACTCTGGACTCTCGATCCTCTCATACCAACACAGGCTCCCACAGGGTCCACGCTACTGTCTTTGGTATATACCGCAATCTTTGCCCTCTCTCTCGGCTCCCGTGCCGCGCTCACAATCTTAATGATACCCTCTGCAATCTCCGGAACCTCCAGTTCGAATAGCTTAATCAATAGACTTGGGTGCGTTCTCGATAGAAAGATCTGCGGGCCTCTCGGTGTCTTCTGCACATCTAGAATGTAAGCTCTAATCCTCTCTCCCTGGCGGTAAGATTCCCCAGGCATCTGTTCCCGAGAATAGAGGACTGCCTCGGCCCTTCCGATGTTCACGTATAGATTGCCCCTTTCGCTTCTCTGAACGCTACCCGTGATAACTTCGCCTTTCCTGTCCTTGAATTCGTTATAGATGTTCTCTCTCTCCGCATCACGAACTCGCTGAATGATCACCTGTTTGGCGGTCTGAGCCGCGATCCTACCAAAGTCGCTGGTATCCAACTTCATGCCCAGACTATCACCGATTTCTGCCTCTTCATCGAGCTTTTTGGCCTCCTCAAATGAGATCTCTGTGTCTGCATCCTCGACTGATTCCACGACGTTCATGAACTGAAACAACTCAACTTCGCCGGTCTCTTCGTTGTAATGGGCTTCGATCTCTCTTTGCACCCCGAATTTCTTTCGAGAAGCTGTCAGCACCGCAGACTCCAGAGCCTCAACGATGACTTCCTTATCGATCCCCTTGTCTTTTCCCACCTGCTCGATGATATAGTTTAGATTCTGGGCCATTTGGTCCTCCTTGCAGACTTCTCAATTCCCCTTCATTCGGCCGTTCAAAACTCGAATTCGAGATTGGCCTTGACGATTTGATCGAGAGGAACTCGTACCACACGATGATTATCCTCGATCTCGACTAGGCCATCTTGACATCCTAAGAGCCTACCCCGAAAGTTCTTCCGATCATCAATAGAAACTGCCGTTCGTAACTTGATAAGTCGATTTGCAAATCGACGGAAATCGGCTTCACCCTTGAGAGGCCGAGTGAGGCCAGGAGAGGAAACCTCCAGGGTATACGTTTCCGAGGGGATTCCGGCCACTTCCAAGTTCTTGTCTACCTCCTGGCTGATGGAGGCGCAATCATTCACCGTGACACCACCTTCTCGGTCAATGAAGAGGCGGAGAACCCGTCCTCTGGGTTCTCTCCGGTACTCGAGATCAACGAGTTCAATGCCTTCCGACCGGACAATCGGCTCTACGATCTTTCGGACTGTATCCAGCACGGCGGTATCATCGCTCATCGTACCTGACTCCCAATAAAAAAGTGGGCTAAGAAGCCCACTCTAAGGTGAACCAATACGTCCTTTAGTTATATATCACAGAAAAGTGCGGAATGCAAGCAAAAAATCGCTTGAATTTCTGTGGGTCCCGCGGAATTCCGATGGCTGAGGATCCCACCCCTCAGAACCGGAAAGCGACCTGCTCCATGACAGAATCGTCGCCCTGAGTTCTCAAGAAGCGATTGGTTTGGAATGACCACAGACAGCCGTCACCGAGCGTTGCCTGTGAGGTCAACTACCCCGGGGAGTTCCTCATCGTCGAGGGGCTTCTGATCCGCCGTCCAATCGAGAACCACTCCGTTTATCACACGCTCTTTTTCCAGCACGAGGGGATCGAAAAAGCCGGGAGTCCAGTGGCTGCGAGAAAAATGATCGGAAACCAGAAGCATGGCAACGACCCCAACCTTGCGAACCACCCCGACTGCGAAAAGTGCCGAGATCTCCATGTCCACGGCCAACACGCCCTGCCCACGATATCTCTCAATCTTTCGATCAGTTTCTCGGTATAGAGCGTCGGTTGTCCAAACCGGGCCCGCCCTCACCCTCATTCCTCTCTGTTGGAGCCATTGATGCAAACTATCGAGTAACGTCATGTCCGGTCGGCACGCTTCGCCCATGGGCAGGTAGTGGTAAGAGGTCCCTTCCTCGCGAACGGCAGCTGTTGGCAGGACAATCTCACCAAGACCGACCTCATCCCGGATCGATCCGCAGTAGCCGACGAATACGATTTGTCTGACTCCAAAAGCGATGAGTTCCTCCAGTAGAATGACCGCACCGGGTGCACCGTATGGGGATCTTGTCAGGACAACCCGCCGCTTACCCACTTTTGCCAAAAAGAGGCTGGGATTGCGCCCGTGCCACGCCTCGATCCTGCTCCCGCGGGCCATGTGAACAAGGCCATTCAGCATTCTACGGCCAAAGGTCACAATGGCAAGGGGCGGAAGGGAGAGGTCTTGCTCGCTGACGCCGTGAGAAATGGTGAAGAGTTTCACCATTTCCCGAGCCTTCACCCTGCTTTCCTTCTCTGAATCAAAGAAATCCATGAGCAATCCCAATCACATCATGTGTCCCGCGCCTCGTCCTCCAGACCAGACTGCATCAGCTTCCTTACTGAGATGATCTCTCCCTGAATTTGGTCCATCCGACGCTGTGTCATCTGAATCGCCTTCTTCAGCCGATACCGCCTCAAAAGATCGACCATGGCGCCAATGAACATTCCGAGAAAAATCGCCACAAGGACGACGAGAAATAACGGGATCTCCAAAGTATCGATCAATCCGAAGTATTTGACCGTTACATTCCCGGCATTTTTGATCGAAAAGGTGATAACGGCAATCAAAAAGAGGCCAAGTAGGAGCGTCTTAACGAGTCTCATTCATCCTCGCCGGTCCATCTCTTCCAGGGCAGAGCGCAGTTTCTCATAGGTCTTCTCAAGGCACTCGGGCACAACAATGGTCTCGCCCGTTACAGGCATAAAATTCGTGTCTCCAGTCCAACGGGGGACAATATGAAAATGAAGATGGTCAGTGACCCCTGCCCCGGAGACTTGCCCGATGTTCATGCCAATATTAAACCCGTGAGGATCCATGGCCTTTTTGAGGAGGGAGACGGTCCTTTTCAGGAGAACCGATAAGTCACGGAGTTCCCTCGCCGTCAAATCCTCCAGGTCACCGGTATGTCTCATTGGCGCCACCATGAGGTGGCCGCTATTATAGGGAAATCGATTCAGCATGATGATGGAACTTTGGCTCCGGTATAGAATCAACCGGTTCCGGTCTTCTTTTCGGGAGGGCTTGACGCAGAATATACAATCTCCCCCCTTGTTTGAAAGGATGTACTTTATACGCCATGGAGCCCAGAGATGGTCCACAGTTTCTCTCCTCGTTCCAAAATCAATACACAGGAGTCAGAATAGCCGCTGAGCACGTTCCGGGCGGCTGGCTCAATTCTTCCATCTGAGGCATGAGTTCGCCTGCATGAGCATGCTTTCTCGATATTTGGCACGATGAGCAAGGACGGACGACATTCCCTCATCGAGATCTGAAGGGTGCTCCTGAAACCCTATTTCTCAGACTTACCGGTTCTCCTGAATCACTCGGTGGATCGCGTGAAATATCCCTTGTTTCACAGGCGAGATTTTGGCCGAGATCGAGAGGTCAGTTCGTCAAGACTGAGAAGCATTCCTCCTTTTATGTTCCGACTTCTAGCCTCTGACTCCTCGCTGTTATTCATTAACTGGTGGGATCAGAGCAAGAGAACAGGGGAACGAGCCTGTTATCGAGGAGGTAATCCTGCCAGCTCCTCGGCACCCCCTGTGTCCCAATGGCCAAGTCAAGCGTGGGCAGCCACCTGGGTTTGTTAGGAGATCTAATGAGGCTCATCCCGGCCTCACGAGGGGTTCTACCTCCCTTTCTTAAGTTACAGGAGCGGCAGCAGGTGACAATGTTCTCCCACGTCGCCGCTCCACCCTTCGCTCTTGGTGTCACGTGATCATAAGTGACGTCTCTCAGATTGAATTCCCGCCCACAGTACTGACACTGCCCCCGATCTCTCAAATAGATATTATACCGCGTGAATCTGATCTCCGGTCCCCTCGGCTGAACGAATCTCATGAGGCGGATGACCGAAGGCAGGCGGATTGATAGGGAAACCGTGTGAATCTCCCGGTCGTACACCTCGATAACCTCAACCTTTTTGAGGGCCATGAGTATCATAGCC
>JABAOF010031918.1_pt3 | contig 16233 bp, 17 predicted proteins | sample 7062171 | NCBI WGS metagenome assembly JABAOF01 (sample SAMN14538628, study PRJNA623070) | marine sediment metagenome | biome: marine biome [ENVO:00000428]; feature: marine pelagic biome [ENVO:01000023]; material: deep marine sediment [ENVO:00002113] | place: India: Gulf of Khambhat ...
TTCCCGCGTGAACGAGGTTATGCACCCCAGGGGGAAAACCTACTTCCTCAACAACCTCCGCTATCTTATTGGCACTCACTGGGCACTGCCAGCTTGGACTCCAGACCACGGGACACCCGCAGGCAAGGGCATATGGAACGAAGGATGACCATGAATGCATGGGAATATTCCCGGGGGTGATCACCAGGAAAACGCCCACGGGTTCCCACACAAGATATTCATCAATACCCATAGCCAGCTGATCCACATATTCGTTATCCCTTGGCAACCTGTACAGGGCAGAGCATGCCGATTCGATATTCTCAATAACCCTTCTGAGGGATCCCCTTGATTCGCCTATAGTCCTCCCGTGATCTTGGGTGAGCACCCGACAGAGCTCGTCAGAGTGTTCCTCAAACTTCGCCCTGAGATCAAATAGCAAACGTGCCCTATCCCGCAAGGGGAAGTCTCTCCATGCCTTGAAGGCCCCATACGCCGCTTCAACCGCCGCATGAGCCTCTTCCTCTCTTGCTACAGGAAACTCCGCCATGACTTCACCTGTGGCCGGATTGGTGTCTTGTTCCCAGATGTTCGATTGGGAATCAATCCATCTCCCATCAATAAAAAATTGCAATCTTCCATAATGGTCCTTAACCTCCGGTAGTCTCATCAAGACCCTCCATCAAAACGAACCTTGCATGCAAAACCCCCTCAGCTTGTCCCCTATGCCCGAGATGCTTGCGTGTATATATAATTGATTTCGGCCCTATCTCCATAGCTTCACCTCACCGCGTGCCGGACTTATGGGATACCACCTGATCCCGAGCTTCTGAGCACCGTTTCCATGACCCGCTCCAGTTTCGCGGGAAGATCCACAATTTTTACGTCTAGCGCCTGGCTTATGGCGTTGATAATCGCAGGCGCCGCGGGAATAAGGGCTGGTTCCCCCACCCCCTTTGCTCCGTAGGGACCGCTCGGCTCCGGATCTTCCACGATAATCACCTCCACTGGAGGCACATCCATGCTTGTGGGATAACGATAGTCAGCAAGGGATTTGGTCTTCCCCGGCTCGAATTCCTCCATGAGGGCATACCCTATACCCATCGCTACCCCTCCGATGATTTGACCTGCCACATTCGATGGGTTAACTGCCTCTCCAACGTCGACAGCGGCAATAACATGCCCTACAGAGACCTCCCCAGTCCCAGTATCTACCTGAACCTCTGCATAGTAGGTACCGAAGGTGTAGGTAGCATATGGGATTCCCTGGCCAGTCTCTGGATCGAGCGCGGTAGTGGGCGGGTCAAAACGACCCTCTCCGATGGCCTTGTGACCTTTTTCATGCAATTCATTGGCTAATTCCCCTATGCCCACGGCCTTACCTCCCCCTTTGAATATCCCCCTCCTGTACTCTGTTTCCTCCAAGGGGGCCTTGAGGTGGCCGGATGCTTCTTCTCTTAGTTTCTGGATAAGGTCTTCAGCTGCCGACTTTACGGCATTTCCAGATATATAGGTCTGCCGACTGGCTGAGGTAGCACCGGCATCGGTAGTGAGACCAGTGTCCCCCCGAATGAGCCTCAAGTGCGTGTGTGAAACCCCCAATGCCTCGGCGGCGATCTGGATGAGGGCCGTGTCAGAACCCTGTCCTATATCAGCTGCCCCGGTATATAGCGTTATCTGGCCGTTTTCATCCACATCGATCCTGGCTGTCGATGGGTTAGGCAATCCCGTGTTTCCGATACCATAGAAAAAGGAGGCAATGCCCCATCCGCTCTTTATCCACGGCCTCCGTTTGTTGTGCCCTCTTTGTGGGTCGCCCTCCCGTCTCTCCTTCGCATCCTTAACCCCCTTTAAGGTCTCCCCTATACCTACGCTCGCATTTAATACCTGTCCAGTCACTGTTGTTGAACCCGGCCTCATGGCATTGACCATGCGGATCTCAAACGGATCTATACCAAGGGCCTTGCCCAGGGAATCCATCTGCCCCTCGTGGGCAAAACTCACCTGGGGGACACCAAACCCCCTCATGGCGCCAGCCCATATCTTGTTGGTATAATAGACCTCCCCATGGACCCTCACATGGGGAACCTCATAGGGGCCGACTGCATGGGTCGTGGCCCTGGATAGGACAGCCAACCCATAGGAGGCGTAGGCACCGGTATCAAGGCTGAACCTCACGTCAACGGCCGTGAGCCTGCCATCTTTCCTGGCCCCGGTCTTATAGTGCATTACCATAGCATGCCGTTTGGCCGTTGCCTGCATGGTTTCTTCCATTGTATACCGCAGTTTTACCGGCCTCTTTAAGTGCTGGACCGCCAGGGCAATAAGGCCCTGCACGGAGATATCGAGTTTCCCCCCAAACCCCGCACCAGTTGCAGACTGGACTATCCTGATGTAATCGGGTCTTAAGCCGAGGGCAGCGGCTACGTCCCGCTGGTCATAGTGAGGATTTTGGGTGGACGTATAAATGACGATCCTCCCCCCCTCATCCAGCATCCCCAGGCCTGTCTCTGCCTCCAGATACCCATGGGCAGCCATCGAGGTGGTATATGTCTGCTCGATCACTATATCCGCCTCAGCAAAGCCTTGGTCTATATTCCCTCTAATGATATCCCGAGAGGAAAGAAGATTGCCACTTTCGTGAATGGGCTCGTCACCGGGTCGCCTGGCCTCCCCAATGGTGAAAAAAGGGGCTAGATCCTCATATTCCACCCTGACCGCCTCTGCTGCCTTAACTGCAGTGGACTCAGCTTCAGCTGCCACGAGGGCGATGGGATCGCCCACATACCTCACCTTTCGTTCCACCAGCATCTCTTGGTCCTTGGTAATGATACCGTAACGATTACTCCCCTCGATATCCTGGGCAGTAAATATCCTGATGACACCTGGAATGAGCTCAGCCGCCGAGGTATCGATATTTCTGACGAGGGCATGGGGACGGGTGCCTCGCACGACCTTTAGGTGGATCATACCATCTACCCTGATATCATCCGCATACACGGCCCTCCCGAGGACCGCTTCCTTGGCCCCCCGTCTCTCTATGCTTCTGCCCACTGTCCCCAGCCTGTTCATCATCCCCTCTCCAGGGCATCTCTAATGGCCCTAATGACCAAGCCCCTCAGTGCAGGCTTCTTGTACTCGGGTAGCCACTGCAGATCGGTCTCATCAATCGCCCTTTCGGCCACCTTTGCCGCTGCTCGTTCAATGACCTCATCGCTTGCCCTTTGGCCGTGCAAGATCCCTTCTGCCTCCCTCATCCTCACCGGCCTGGGTGTCACTGATCCAGGGGCAATCCGTGCCTCACGTATCCGGTCCCCCTTTTCATCCATGAACAAAACCACGGCCACACTCATCTGGGCGATGTCCATAGCCCTTCTCCTGGCCACTCGCTGAAAGGAAAAAGCCGTGTGTTCTGGCAGCTTCTCCACCTCAATCTCGGCAATCAGTTCATCCCCGGCCAAGATGGTTTGATGGGGGTTGAGAAAGAAATCAGCCAACGGAATCCAACGCTCCTCACCCCGCTTTATGATCTTTAGCCGGGAGTTCAGGACCATGAGCGCCGGCACTGTATCTGCTGCAGGGGAGGCATTGCCTATGTTGCCACCTATTGTCCCCTGGTTGCGAATCTGAGGTGAACCGATGAAACCGGCACCCTGGGAGAGCACAGGTGCAAATTTTCTCAAGAGGGGAGAGCCTGCTAACTCGGTATGGGTAACTGTAGGACCGATGGAGATCCGATCCCCGTGGACTTGTATCCCCTTGAGCTCTTGAATGTCCAAGAGATTAACTACATAGTGAGGCTTGATCTCCCCATGTCCCAATTTGATCATCAAATCCGTGCCACCAGCAATGATCTTTGACTCATCGCCGTAGCCAGCCAAAAAACTCAGGGTGTCATCTAAGCTGCTAAACGTTATGTAATCAAATTCCGGCAAGATCACGGCTCATTACTCCCTTTTGTAAGTACCGACTCACCCGCTTCCTCTATCTGCTGGTAACCCGTGCATCGGCAAAGATTCCCTGAAATCGCCTCCTTGATATCATCCCGGTTGACGGGGGCGCGCCCATCATAGAGCGCCTTTAATGACATCAGCATCCCGGGCATGCAAAATCCGCACTGGACCGCCCCTTTGTCAACAAAGGCCTTTTGCAACGGATGAGGCAAGGATTCCGTACCGAGACCCTCAATAGTCTCAATGGTCTTTCCGTTGATCTGAGGTGCGAGCACAAGGCAGGAATTAACAGGCCTTCCGTTCAAAAGCACAGTGCAGGCACCACATTCTCCCACCTCACATCCCCTCTTGGTCCCGGTAAGATTGAGGTGATCCCTCAATAACTCAAGTAAGGATATGTTAGGCCGAATCTCCGCCTCTCTCTTCTTGCCGTTGATGACAAAACTAACCTTTACGGTATTCACCTTTTTCTCCTCGATTGCCCGCTAGCAGTTGGTCGCATTGCCCATTTTCTCAACTTACCGCAACATCATACTGGGGAGGAGCAGGGCAAGCTTTGGGAAGATCGTGATGAGGATAACGGTCGCGAATATGGACAGCAAAAAGGGGAGCGCGCCGCGAAAGATATCCTCTACAGGCACGTCCTTCACTACCCCCGCAACGGTAAATATGTTGAGCCCCAGTGGCGGTGTGATGAGTCCAGCCTCCATCATGAGCACGACAATGACACCGAACCAGATGGGATCGAAGCCGAGTGCTACTACGACCGGGAAAACAACCGGCATCGTAAGGACCATCATTGATATTGCATCTAAAAAACATCCCAAGAACAGATAGATGAGGATCATGAAGGCGTGAACAAGGTAGGGCGATACCTGCAGCCCCGCTGCCCATGCCGCTACCTTCATCGGGATAGTCGACAATGCCAAAAAGTAACTGAAGACATTAGCACCAGCAACGAGGAACAGGACCATTACGGAAATCCGGGCAGCCTCCTGCAATGCCTGGGAAAGATTTCTCCCATTCAGCTTCCTCTTGATGAGGGCGACAAGGAAAAGGGTGGTTGCCCCTATGGCCCCGGCCTCTGTGGGGGTAAAAAAGCCCATGTAGATACCACCCATGACCAACAGGAAGATTGCCAGGGGCTCCCATATATCGGTGAGCGCTCCGAGTTTTTCTCTCCAGGTTACCGGCTCAGGACTGACAGGTGCTAAACCTGGGTTCACCTTGACTTTAAGGACAACGATTCCCATATACGCCGCAGCCAGAATAACGCCGGGAATGATGCCGGCAATCAGAAGCTTTCCAATAGACTGCTCCGTCAACATCCCGTAAACGATAAATCCTATACTCGGGGGGATAAGAAATCCGAGTGTTCCGCCGGCAGCAATACTGCCCGTCGCGAGCCTTGGATCATACCTAAATCGCTTCATTTCCGGCGCGGCAATGCTTCCCATGGTGGCCGCTGTAGCCACAGAAGAACCGGAGACAGCAGCAAAACCGGCACAGGCACCAATAGTCGCAATGCCCAGCCCTCCAGGTAATCTTCGAAGCCATTTGTCAAAGGCCCTGTACAACTCGTGAGTCATCCCGGAGCTGCCAGCAAATCCACCCATAACGATAAACAGGGGGATGACCGTATAGGGATAATAGGCCGAGACCTCATAGACCGTCCGGGCGGCCACTGGTAACGCCGCCTCTAGAGAGGACAAAGAGGTGATTCCCGCGAATCCCACCAGCATTAGTGAAAAGGCAATGGGCATGCCCAGGAAGAGGAGAAGGAATACCAGAAGAGTGCCGATTACGCCTGTAGTTACCGGATCCAAGGTTATTTCCTGAGCAGTCTGCCTATAGAGGCTGAAAGGTCAATCAAGAGTTCTAGGGAGAGGAAGAGACCTGCTACCGAGACGAGGAGTCTAAACGGTAACTGGGGAATTCTCAGCATGTCTGAGACCGCTCGTTCTTCAATCCCCACTATCCAGCCCTGCCATGCCAGGATGCAAATGATAAAGAGGCTCAAAAGGGTGGTTATAACATCCAGGATGAGCCCGGCCCACTGGGGGAGTCGAGCCACCAGCATCGATATGCGGACGTGCCCTTTTACCTGGTGCGTGTATGCAACACCGAGCAGTACGAAGCAGGCTAACATGTAACTGGATACCTCTACGGCCCCGGGGATGGGCTGGGCCCATGCGGCCCTGCCTATCACATCAGCAGCCGTAAGCAGCATCATGGGGATGAGCAGGCACATGCCCACCGAGCAGAGGTAGAGATCCGTGCGCTGTATCCCCTTCTTGATCGCCTCAAACCACCTCATCGCTCAACTCAATGCAGACAGTTTGATAGTTATTTCCATTCCGGTGGGCACGCGACGCATCGTACGTCACGCCTCTCGCATTCCTCATTATACATCTGCACTACCCTTTGTGCCGGAAGCCCCTTCTCCTCCAAATCCGCAACCCACTTACGAGTCATATCCTGAAATCTCCCATACCAGCGAGACACTTCACGGGGAGGCAGGTAATAGAGCTCCACCCCCTTCTCTGCAATCTCCCTCATCATGACCTTGTAGACCTTTACGGTTAACCCCCCGGTAGTTCGGAAGGGATTCGAGCATACCTCCTCTATGATCGGCTTCAGGTCGTCCGGTGCTCTCTCCCAGCTCTTCTCGTTCATTATTACACCTTCTGTGACGCACCCAAAGGCGGCTATCGTTCCATGCCTTGCAACCTCATAGAGCTTGAAGGCGAGGACCAACGGTGGGCACGTAACCAGCCCGTCTATAGTACCAGTTTCCATGGCCAGATACACATCACCAAGGGGCATGAATACGGGTTCTGCGCCCAACGCCTTGATATACGTTGTTTGGTGACCCCCAGGTGTCCTTATTCTAAGTCCCCTGCAGTCTTCGAGGGTACGCACCGGCTTGGTAGTCCACAGTGAGGCCTTGATACATCCATTTAGTTCGATCATCTTCACCCCAGGAAATTCCCGATGCAGGATGCGCTTGTACATGGCATTGCCGATGTCAGTACCAATATCTTTGCCATCCACCCAGACGGCCAGCGAGAGGACGTCGCTGAGAGGAAAACGCCCTGGAGTCCAGGTCGCGGTAAAGTAACCCATATCAGAAAGACCCTTTGCTACGATATCGTAATGCTCTGGGCCCTTGCCTAGAGCGCCTCCGGCATACATAGTGTAGGTTATGCGGCCATTGCTTCGCTTCTTTAGCTCCTCGAGCATCGGTATCCAAACAGTCTTCACCTCTCTGCTCACTGGCGGGTGCCAGGTGCTAAATCTTATATGCATCTCCCCTTTACTTCCAGCGAGGGCATCCATGCCTGAAGGGATGCTCATTGAGAGAGCTAAGCACATAATGAAGACCCCCAAACGTACGAACAATTCCTGCGATCTCATCTCCATCCCCCTCTTAATGGTACCGTAGCCAAAACAGACCCCTTGTCAGAAGGGCGTAAACTCTCCCTCCAACAGATGACTATGTCAATTGAATTTTCGGAAAATCGGTAATCGCCGATAGTAATTGTGAAAAGAATGAGATGTGCTGTTTCATGAGACTGTAATATGGTAGCCGGTAAAAGAAGTTATGTGTATATCTTCGGAACAAGAATTAGAATCAAATGTCGCCCCTGTCAATAGAATTTTATCCGATTCTCTCATTGCTATGCGGGTTGCGGGTAATCTCAGCAGGGGACGAAAATTTATCTTTGGAAAATTTCCAAAATATATGGTAAATGTAGCCCGCAAGAGTGTAGTCATCCCAATTCAGTGCATGGACTTGAGGGCCGTGCGTCATATCTTTTGTGAGTGAGGTGAACCAATCGTGTTTCATACAGCCACCTGGAAAGACGTAAAAGAAGGCCTCGTGACAGACATCTATTTTGAGAGGACCAAGAAGATCTTGGAGGCCAAGGGGGTGGATCTGCATGTTCGGGCGGAGTTTGTGGCGCACGTTTTTCGTTCGAATTGGTCCTGGGCGGTATTCGCAGGGGTTNNATGATGAGAGAGGGTACCATATTTGGCACTAAACAACCAGTAATGGAGATCAGCGGGAGGTATCTCGACTTCGGCCAGTATGAGACAGCCCTGCTTGGTCTCATATGTCAGGCATCTGGCATTGCTACCATGGCTGCCAGGTGTAAAAAGGCAGCCGGCAAGAAAGAGGTTATAAGTTTCGGCACCCGCAGGATGCACCCGACAATAGCCCCCTTGATAGAGAGAAACGCATATATAGGGGGCTGCGACGGTGTATCCGCTGGCCTTGGCGCCAAGCTCATTGAAAGAGAACCAGTAGGAACAATGCCCCACGCACTCATCTTGATCATGGGCGATACTGTAAAGGCCACCAGGGCATTTGATGAGGTCATCGAACCAACGGTGAGAAGGGTAAGCCTGATAGACACCTTTAATGACGAAAAGATAGAGGCGGTTAACGTAGCTGGTGAATTGGGTAAGAGGCTTTATGCTGTAAGGTTAGATACACCACGGAGCAGAAGGGGAGATTTCCTGGAGATTATGAGAGAGGTCAGATGGGAGCTTGATCTTAGGGGATACAAGGAGGTAAAGCTTTTCCTTAGTGGTGGCATTGACGAGAGGGATATTGAGAGGTACAATGAACTAGCAGATGCGTATGGTATCGGAACGACGATAAGCAATGCGCCGGTAGTGGACTTTTCCATGGACATAATAGAGGTAGACGGGCGGGCAGTAGCCAAGAGGGGGAAGATGTCGGGCAGGAAGAGGGTGTTTCGATGCAAGGAGTGCTTTAAGACAAGGGTTTGTGCCCTGACTGAAATGCCCGGAAGGTGTTCCTGTGGAGGCACTGAGGAGGAGCTCCTAGTCCCATTCTTCTCCAAAGGACACCTGGAGCAGTCCCTACCGAAGCCTTCCCAGATCAGGGAATTCGTTTCACAACAGTTGACTAAGGTGGAATTATAGGCCAGTAAAAAACTGAGTGACCACGAAAAACAAAAGGAAGGTAGTTACCCTAAGTCGGTTGATGAGTTACATGTTAGGGACCAGGCCGGACGAATTCGGCCTTGTCCCTGATAAAGAAGGATACGTAGCCATGAGGGAGTTTCTCAAGGCTATTCATGAAGAACCTCATATGGCCTACGTTCGGGAATCCCATGTAAGAGAGGCCCTGTTCAATGATGGGAATGGCATCTTCGAGATTGACGGGAAAATGATCAGATCCACCAAACGGACCTTTTGTCTGGTAGACGAGGAGAACGGTATCCATGCTCCTCCGAAGATCCTCTTCACTGGGGTCAAGAGAAAGGCATACCCGTATATTCTGAGGGATGGCCTGTTGCCTGGATCGAGACAGTATGTGGTGATGGCCACAGAGAGAGATCTTGCAGTCCGGATTGCACGTCGGCTCGATCAGAAGCCAATTATCTTAGAGATTAACGCAGCAACAGCGACCGAGAATGGAATAAGCTTTTTTCCCTTTGGTGATGCTATCTATCTGGCAGAGAGGGTTCCCGCCCAGTTTATTAGTGGCCCTCCTTTGCCTAAGGAACTGCCTCCTAAGGAAAGGCCTTCGGACAAAGGAACGGAAATATCCCCTGGATCCTTTGTCTTGAGAGCGGAAAGGGATCCTGATCTCAAACGGCGAAAGAGGGCCAAAAAAAGGATCGGATGGAAGGAGGAGGTGAGAAAAGGGAGAAAAGGAAAAAGGGCTGGCTACAGGCACCTCTTTGAGGGAGTATTGGGAAATTAGAGAAGAAAGAGCAGAGGGTCACTATGAATCTCTTGGGTATATTATCCGCAGTGGAAATCAGGGTCCCCATCTATATGGTTATCTTCTATCTTGCTGGAATATCACTCTGTGTCCTGCTTAATCGGATAAGAGCTGGGCTTTCCCTGTCATTTTTCTTTCTCTTCTATGTCGGATATTTGCACAATAGAACGCTCTTGATTGAAGCTATGAAATTCTCTATCGTAGGGATAGGGATATATGCGAGTCTGGGCTTTGTTATTCTCATTTTAGCTGTTGTCTCCTTGTTTTCCTCCCCTAAGTAAAAACCCGGGATCTTTAAGCGAACTTCTTGCTGTAACCGGGAAGTAGATCTCCTCATTGCCTCAGGTGAGTCAGGGACTCTTATGTCTGAAGGAAGGATTATTGAATACATCGACCAGAGGGAGATCATACTATCTGTCTGTGTGAAAGACAGGGGAAGCAAGTTGCAGCTCTTGACGTTATCCAACCATGAGGTGAGTATCTCTCCCAAGAGGGCCCTCCTCGTTTCATCTACTACCTTGGATATTTCCAGGTCAAGGGAGGAATTACTGAGGGAGTTAAGAGTGGCTCAGACTAGGCGCATTGATTACATGAAAAAGGTCCCCATTGAAGAGCTATGGGAACTCACCTATGAGGAAGAGGGGGCAATTACCTATAGATATCTTGCCCAGCTTTCCTTTGGCCAGGACGCCACCGATGACCACATATCTGCGCTGGTCAGGGCCCTTTTTGCTGACAAGCTCTACTTTAAGATGAAGGATGACCACTTTATCCCGAACAGTCCGGAAAAGGTAGAGCAGATAAGAAGGGCCAGAGAAGCTGCAGAGCTTCGAGAAATGGAGATTACTGAAGGAGCAACTTTCCTTAAGGACGTGATCGATAATCGATATGGGGAGGATCCACCCATAAAGGAGCGCATTATTGAAATACTCGTCCAACTCGCCCTTAATGGCAAGGATGCCCCTGATTTTAGCCTGGGCAGGGAGATGTTCACTCGGGCTGGAATCAAGGATATAGGTCAGGCACGCCACGTATTGGTCAAGCTGGGTGTATGGCATGAAGACGAGAATCTTGACCTCCTTAGGCTTAAGATAAGGACTGACTTCAGTGAACCATGCCTTAAGGAAGCAGAGGAGGTCATGAAAAGACACGTAGACCTCTCTGGTCGGGAAGACTTGACAGATCTGCCAATCTTTACCATTGATGGGCCATTTACAAGGGATTACGATGATGCATTAAGCCTGCAGCCTGTTAAAGGGGGCTATAGACTTGGAGTCCACATTACCGATGTAGCCCCATTTATTGAGGTTGGCGGATGCCTCGACACGGAGGCCTCCAGTAAGGCGAGCTCCATCTACCTTCCGGTGAATCAGATCCCGATGTTCCCTTCAAGCGTCTCTCACAATGCGTTAAGCTTAATAAAGGGCTGTAGAAGGCTGGCTATCTCCCTGTTAGCGGATTTCGATGGGGACTGGAACCTCAAAGGTTATCGCTTTACACCGTGCATCGTAAGAGTAGAGAGGCAGCTCACTTACGACCACGTAAACGCCGCGTATGCAGGTGAACCAATCTTCTCGGCCCTCTACCAACTGAGCCAGGCCCTTAGACAAAAGAGGGTTGCCAATGGGGCATTGCTCATACCCCTGCCGGAGATCCATTTCGAATTTGACAACAACTGCGTTATGCGGATTCGACTTATAGAATCGGACACCCCTGCAAAGATCATTGTCTCCGAATGTATGATCCTCTATAACTGGCTGGCAGCGAAATTCGCCTCCGAGAGGGCCCTGCCTATCCTCTACAGGGGCCAAGAACCGCCTCAAGAAAGGTTACCCCATGACGAATCTCACTATATCTATTACGTATTTCAGCAAAGGCGCAAACTTCAGCCGCTTCTGGTAGATATCATACCCCAGCCACACAATAGTCTGGGGGTGGACGTGTACACCAACGCAACCTCCCCGTTGAGAAGGTATTTGGACCTGCTTGTGCAAAGGCAACTGCATTCTGCCCTGCTCAAGGAAGGGCCTGTTTATACAGAATCAAGGCTTCGAGAACTGAACATGGTGATACAGCAGACATTAAAGGGTATCGATCTGATGAAGAGGAACCAGGTCAGGTATTGGATACTCAAATATCTTGCAGGAAGGATAAATGAAAGGTTCAATGGCATTGTCTTCCAAAAGGTGAGGTACAAGTATTTGATAATACTCACTGATTTTCTTTTCGTTGCTGACCTCCATACAAGAGGTGGTCTTGAGTTGTCAGAAGGGGAAGAGATAGCAGTGGTTGTCAGAAAGTCAGATCCCTGGGACGACGTGCTTATCCTTGAGCTGGCCGATCGAATCAATAAATAAGGCCGGGCCTTATCAGGCCCGGCCCATGCCTTCCCTCTCGCAGGGCCACCTACCGTATTCGAACATCATCCAGTTTTTCTATTACCCTGACTCCTGCAGCGGTCATGTCTTCAATTGCCTTCTTGATTGTCTTCGGGTCCACGCCCCGGCAAAGATGCTCAACGACAGTGACTTCGAACCCCAACTTAGCCCCATCAACGGCTGTGCTCCTTACGCTTCAGCATCAGGGGCCTTCCTGGTTCCTTGCGGTAAATCCTTTATACGTTTAGTGCATAGGGCGTGTTGCGGAAGTAAACGAGGTTCTCGCTTCTACTTTGGGCAGCCCCACGGGTTGATCAAGACAAGGGACCGGGTGAGAATCAAGGGGAAGAGAGTGGCCCTCCTCATAGAGCTCAAATAGGCACGATCTATTCTATACCTCAACAACCTTCTCAAGGATGAGGGTACCATCTCTATCATAGACCAGTATCTTCAAGAGCAGTGGCTTACTGACCGCGTTGCTCAGGGTGTATTTACTTTCAACCGTCTTGAACCTCTGGATTAAGAAGCGGTGGCCCTTCCTGTAGTCTACCGGGAAGCCATCTTTGAGAGGTGACCTGGGATAGACCCAAACCTCGGATTGATCTGAATCTTCTACACTGGCGAGCACGAAGATATATCCCCCTATAGGTTCCTCATTCGACTGCCTGTTTACAATCCTGAAGATCACATTCACGGTGGGGCCATCTCTTCTTATCTTGAGATCCTCAATGTCCACAATCCTTGGCAAAGGTGATTCAGTATAGTCACCTGAGGACCCTGGCCCTGCACCCTGGTCTCTGCTCTCACTAATGTAGTCATCCAGGAGCGCAGTATGTTGTCTTGACGTCTCGAGCTCTCTCGTTGCCTTGATAAGCTTTTTGCTAAGATTGGCTATTTCATACGCCTGCATCTTTTGTACTCTGCGGGCATCAAAGTATTTGTTGGTGAAATAGATGGCGGCCACAATATAGAAGACCATGAACACGGAGCCGCACAATAGAAGCCTGGAGGAGATTGTGAATCTCCTGACACTACCTAACTCTTTAAAGATCATGATTGTCAGAAAGCCTCTGTCCTTAGAGTGCCTCTCTATCTCATCTTTCCCCTTCCTGTGGGGATCCACATCTCTCTCTTGATCTTCCATCTCCCATCCCTCTTAATCAGTTGAATCGTCTTCTTCCCCCTGTCATAGTATTTATCAGTACTGTACACTTGATCGAAGTACGCTGTCGCCCTTGTAGATGACAGCTGGTTTATCTTCAGATTGCTCACGGTAATCCTTATCTGACCGTATCTCTTATTGAGTTCGGATTTGTACCTCTTCCAACCCTCTCGGTCGAGCCCCTCAGAAAAAAAATCATCTGAATAGCTTGCCATGTATCTTTGGAGATCCTTCTCCTGCCAGGCCTCCTGCCAGTCGGATATCAGGCGCTTGATGGCCGGCAATTCCTTATCTCCCCACAGGCTTGGGGCCCCCTTCTGGCTAAGCTCGATTTCCTTCTTGAAGAACTCACCGACTATCTTCCATTCAGGGCTCTTTCTCTGTAGGTACAGTCTCCTCTCCCCCACGCTAAAAAACCCGTTGGCCCGGTAGGTCTGATCAAATTTGGCCAGGACAATTCCATTTTCCCTCAGTATCTGCAGATTATCCATCTCTATCTCGCCATATTTCTCACTTAAACGCCTCTTGTAGGCCCACGACTGGCGCCAGTTTTTCCCTCCCACCGTGAACTCCTCGTCATAGAAGGACATATAGAGATCTATGTGGCCCTGACTCCAGGCCTCTCGCCAGTCCATGACCAATCTCCTCAGCTCTGCGCTTTCCCTTTGGAGCTGCTCCTTCTCAATGAACACGATCTTCTTGGTTATTATGATCGGCGTATGCACTCTACTTAAATACCCAAAAAGCTCAATTATGTCCTCGTTCCTAAGAACGACGCAGCCATTGGTGTCCCATAGCTTGAGGGGCTGGTTAGTTCCATGAATCCATATCCCATATCCCCTTCTCCCCAATTTGCGGTCCCTTGGATTGGGATAGTCAATTGGAAAAGCGCAGGCCCCATAAGTGGAGGAAAGATCCCTGTCCTTAAATGAATTGGTGGTAAAATAGACACCTTCAGGTGTCCTCTTATCATCTCTTTCGGTCTTAGGCCCCTCGTTCTCGCCAGTAGAGCAGGGGTAGACCTTTAACGGATGGTCTAGGTTGTCGGTCTGATACAGGTAAGCCCTTTGGGTGAATTTCTCCACCAAGAGTACATATCCAGGATCTTGAGGGGGGAAATGGAGCAGGGAATCCGGTACGAGGATCTTGTGCTTTGGACCGATAGTCGCCGGCTTTGTGGGGGCGGCCCCTGTTGCCTGAGGGTAGATAACCACGAGCAAAAGCAGTGTGACAGCTAAAAGAGCTGATCTTACGAATAAGCCGCTATTCAAGGCAAAAGGGCATAAGCAGGGGCTAAGGGGGCGACCGCGATATGGAGGAGGAATTACTCTGTTATCCGAATACCCTCGCAAAGATCTCCTCCACGTGTTTCAGATGGTAATTGAGCGAAAATACCTCTTCTATTGCCTCCGCATCGAGATACTTCTCAACATCCGGGTCTCGTAAGAGGAGTTCCTTGAAACCCTTACCAGTATCCCAGGCCTGTAGAGAGATCCGTTGCGTTAACGAATAGGCATCCTGACGAGAGCACCCTTTGGCTACCAAGGCCAGCAATACCTGCTGCGAATAGACTAGACCCTTTAGTGTTTCGAGGTTTCTAGCCATGGCATCTTCTTTCACCACGAGGTTCTTCATCATCCGCGTCAATCGATTGAGCATGAAATCTGTAAGTATCGTGCTGTCCGGCGCTATGACCCTTTCCACAGATGAATGACTGATATCCCGTTCATGCCACAGTGGCATGTCCTCCATGGCAGCAACGCAGTAGGATCTCACGAGCCGAGCCAGTCCCGTGAGATTCTCCGATCCAATAGGATTCTTCTTATGGGGCATAGCAGATGAGCCCTTTTGTCCAGGGGTGAAGGCCTCCTCCACCTCTCCAACCTCCGTCCTCTGCAGATGCCTTATCTCCACTGCTATCTTCTCAATTGAGCCAGCAAGTATAGCAAGGGCAGTAAAGTATTGCGCATGCCTGTCCCTTTGAATGATCTGCGTTGAGATCTCAGCAGGCTTGAGACCTAACTTATCGCAGACATAGTTCTCAACCTGAGGAGGGATGTTGGCAAATGTGCCAACAGCCCCGGATATCTTCCCANNACGGCACCGGATATCTTGCCATAGCTTATTACCTCCAGTGCCTGTTCCAGCCTTCTCAGATTCCTCTTCATCTCCATGTACCATACTGCCAACTTGAGGCCGAAGGTTACGGGTTCGGCATGGATGCCATGGGAGCGCCCAATCATGACGGTATTCTTGTGCTCAAAGGCCCTCTCTTTGAGGACAGCAAGAAGGATGCCAATATCCTCTATGATTATCTCCATTGCCTCTTTGAGCTGTAAGGCGAGGGCGGTATCTAAGATATCAGACGATGTGAGACCCATGTGGATGAAGCGGGCGTCCGGGCCCACATGCTCCTCCACATTTGTCAAAAAGGCAATAACATCATGTTTCACCTCTTCCTCGATCTCCTTGATCCTATCAATGGAGAAGCCTGCCTTTTTCTTAATATTCTCAAGGGACTTTGGCGGGATCATGCCCTCCCTGGCCATTGCCTCGCACACGAGTATTTCAACCTGAAGCCACTTGGCAAAGCGATTAGAGGGTTCCCATATCCTGCCCATCTTTGGGAGTGTATAGCGTTCGATCATCCGCTTCCTTAGACCAATGGAAAAATTTCTTACCTAATAAGCTACATTACCAATAAAATCAACACAAATAATGTACGACAACCGTCTGTTCTAAGACACCGTCTCATTCAAGATAACCCCTGCCGTATATAATCGGTCTTCGGCCTCCATACCCTATTCCTTTCTATGATATGTACCACATGCCATCCCCTCCGTTCCAAGCTCGATGCAATGAACCGGCGGTGGCACTTCCATGGAAATCGCTCGGCACACACAAAGGCAGTTGTATGCTCCTTGCCAATCCGCTCGAGGCGTGAAATGCCTGCCTGATAGGGTGAGGTCTCGCTGTAGGATAAATACCCACCCCTGC
>JABAOF010003294.1_pt1 | contig 16220 bp, 14 predicted proteins | sample 7062171 | NCBI WGS metagenome assembly JABAOF01 (sample SAMN14538628, study PRJNA623070) | marine sediment metagenome | biome: marine biome [ENVO:00000428]; feature: marine pelagic biome [ENVO:01000023]; material: deep marine sediment [ENVO:00002113] | place: India: Gulf of Khambhat ...
GAGGGCTTGCTCGAAAATTTCTGGAGAAATCATAACAGAAATTACAAGTTCAATCAAAGATGTTCTAGAAATTTCTTAATTTCATCATAATCGCTTAATGAATAGACCTCAATCTGGTATTTTTTATCTAAACCGAGTTTATTAAATCGATTTTTCATTTTACGATCAGTAATAACCATTTGACAGTAAGGAGAAACAGCTGCTAGCTGTTCAACGTCCATTGAATCACCGCTTTCTATCTTACTGCCTTGAGTCAACATATCCGAATACAATTTACATGTAATTTCAACTACAGGTATTACCTCAAAAGCATCCGATAAGTAAAATTTTATTATTCCTTCCAAACCAGGCGGTTGTCCATTATAGTCACTCCACCATACTAATGGTAGTCCTAATGATTGAGCTCCCATAAAATCCTCAAAAGAAGGCTTGATCCCTTGTTTAATCTTAGCCCAAAAATTAAATCCCAATCGAAGGATACAGGAAAGATAACCTTTATATTCTAAACATAGCCGTTCTTCAAAACTCTCATTCCGATTTTGTGCTTCAATTCTAATGCTTTCAAATGCCTCCTGGATCTTGGAAATTCTCTTTTTAAGATCATCGATAGATTCATACCTACCCATATTTACTGAAATTATAAATGTACCTTTTCTATTTATTTCTCTAACAGGATCTTCATAAAAAGCATCTATATAGGGAAGTTCTATATCATCCATTTTGTTAATAAATGCTTTCATAATCCGTTGGGTCTGAATATCTTGAATACCTTGTCTATGCTCAAATTCGATGCCTAAAGAAAGAGAAGCAGCCGCTTCTCTACAAGTCTCTTCCCCTATCCATATTTCATCATCTTGGTCTCCATGTGGACAAATTAGCTTCCTTTTTCTTACTAGACTATATATCAAATTGTACAGTTCAGGGATCCTTTTTTGCTCGACTTCATTCAAAGAATAGCCTAATTTCCATAATGCCATTTTTATAATTACAGATGTATCTAACCAAACAATAGGAATTGAGCATTTCGAAATTCTTATATTCATATTTTTATTCTCTAGTTTTTCTTGGATAGACCTATAAGGCTATCTATCGAAATATTTAATGCTTGTGCAATATTAACAACTGCCTGAATAGATGGATTAGGTGTATATCCTGATTCGATCTTTAAGTACGTACTATAAGGTATCTTCGCTTTCCGTGCCAATTGGTCTTGAGATAGTCCTAATTTCTTCCGATATTTTTTAATATTTTTTGATATGATTCTTCTTGACAATATATCCATTTTTGGATATCCTAATATGGGAAAGACAACTTTAACTATTAATTTAAATTTTAGCAAAAAGGAGGTCAATATGCAAGAAAAATTAAGATGTGCCATTTATACAAGAGTTTCTACCGACAACCAAAAAGGAGTGGAATTCAACTCCTGCGAGGCTCAGAAAGAAAAGATTAAATCTTTCATTGAGAGTCAGGAAAACATGGAAGTATTTAAGGCTTACTCTGATTCTGGTTTTACCGGCGCAAATCTTAATCGTCCTGCTTTGAATAGTATGCTTAATGATATCGGACAAAGTAAAATCAATCTTGTTATCGTTTATAAAATAGATAGGCTAACCAGATCACCTAAGGATTTTTACCAACTTATGGAAATTTTTGAGAAATATAATGTTGATTTTATTTCTGTCACAGAAAGATTTGACACCTCTACGCCTTCAGGAAGACTTCTTAGAAACATTATGCTTACATTTGCCCAGTTTGAACGGGAACTTGCCAGTGAAAGAACCAAAGATAAGATGCTACAGAGAGCCCAAAAAGGCATGTGGAATGGCGGAAATATGCCTTTTGGATATAAGACTAAGAATAAAAAATTGGTTATTAGTGAGAAAGAGGCAAAGATTGTGGAGAATATTTACGATAGTTATATTGCCTCTGGTTCTATTGCTAAGGTTTATAATGAATTGAAAGGCAAAAATATCAGAGATAGAAACGGTCTTTACTTCTCCAAAAGCGGCATCTTTTATATCCTGAGGAATATCATCTATACGGGAAAAATTAAGTATGCCGGGAAGATATATCAAGGGATTCATCAACCAATAATCTCAGAAGATATTCTTAATTTAGCTCAAGAGACCCATAAAAAGAAAAAACGCATTATGAGATTATATAAAGATTATCTTCTGGCAGGTTTAGTAAGATGTAGGGAGTGTGGTTCTTTTATGACACCTTCTTATACAAATAAAATAAAACAAGGTAAGATTAAAAGATATTACTATTATCGTTGCACAATAACATCTAAAAGAGACTGGAATGCCTGCGGGACTAAACAAGTAAACGCTAATAGATTAGAGAATTATATATTTCAGAACCTTGAAAGAATATCACTTGATAAGCACTATATCGATAGTTTGATATACAGGCTTAATAATTCCAATTCGGGTGACCGCATAGGACTCGAACTATCAAGGGAATCCTCAAAAATTTCTCCAGAAATTTTCGAGCAAGCCCTCAGCCTCTTTTTAAAAAGTCTTCCTGAAAAACGGGGAATTGAAAAAAATCTTTTTGCGGGAAAATTCATTAAAGAGATTATTTATTCAAAAGACCAGATTCAGATAAATCTTTTTTATTTTGATTTTTCCGACGACAAAGACACACCTTTTGGGGTGGGAAGATGGCGAGCGGAAGACCGCCGCATTGTGGCGGGGACTCGGGAGCCGACAAGGGTGGGGTTAAAAGCGAGGTCGCCGAGTGCGATAGGACGAGGCGGGCGAGCGTTAAAATCACAGTTCGAACCGTTAAAATTGGCTCCCCGGGTAGGACTCGAACCTACAACCCTCCGGTTACGAGTATCCCCTATGTTTCCATAGGGCTCGGACTATCTCTTTACCCCGTAAATATATTTTTCACCGGGGTAGTGAGCGCTTCCCATAAACCTAACTTAGTTTATAGTACTCCCTTTTCAAGGATAGTCTCTGCACCTTTCCCGACACGATGTCGGGACTTGGCTCAGGATTACCATCCCTAGACCCCACGGGGTTTAGGGTAGAGGCTTCCCTGAATTCGCCCACTTTTTCAATCCCAATTGCTTGGGAAAGCTGCCAAAGACAGCCGGATGCTCCACCATTGAGCTACCGGGGAACCGTATTTGAATCTGAATATCCTTCCAAAAATGGGTACAGTCCCCTTTAATGAGGGGGACAGTCCCATTTTTTATACTATATATTATAGCATATTATTGTTGGGGTTGGGTGGCTTTGCACATTCCTTCGAGATATTTCCAGTAGTCGTTTACTTCCTTTTGTATCCTTTCCAGAAATTCCTTATTCTCTTCTCTCAATAGATGGCTGTATCTTCCCTGGCTCTTTATCCATTCCATAATTGGTTTTCTCTCTTTGGGACGAATGGTTATCCTCCAGACTCCATTCTCTACTTCAAAGAGAGGCCAGAAACCTGTGTCTACTGCTAATTTGGAAATTTCTACTGTCTTTTCCATTGGATAGCGCCATCCTCGATGGCAGGGAACGAGTATATTAATGAATGCAGGACCATCGGCTTTGAATGCTTTCTCTGACTTGTTGACCAGGTCTTTCCAGTGGGATATTGATGCCTGGGCTACGTAGGGAATGTGATGAGCAGCCACTATTGAGGTCAGGTCTTTTCGAAACTGCTCCTTGCCTGGCTTCACTTTGCCCGCTGGTGCGGTGGTTGTGGAAGCACCGCAGGGAGTGGCACCTGAACGTTGTATGCCGGTATTGTGGACAACAATACCATTGGCAATAAAGTTATGTTCGTCTTCTACCCTCAAATCCAGAGTCGGCTCTTTTCCTACTAATTTTATCTCTTTTACTTTTTCCATTGCGAAATACTCGTTGCCAATTAAAAAGTCCTGGTATTTATATTGACTGGGATATTTTTCTACATTCCATGGACTTCTTTTGCTGAAACAGATATAGCCATATCTGGAATCCTCAAGGAGCTCCCTCTTAACGCAAGTTGTACCTTTAGTCTTGGTCTGATAGTGAATTTTTCCTACCCTGTAGTCCATACTCTGAAGTAGGAGTCTCAGGGTTTCCAGAAGCTCGCTACTGGCTGAAACATAACGCATACTATTGTCTGTTTGATAGCCGTCGGACAACATCAATCCTTGCACAAATGCTTCCTTCTCCTCGGTTGGCAGAGTAAAGACCCAGGAAGGGACTTTTTTGTTCCTTGCACCCTGACCGAAACCTAAAGAATCGATAAATTTTGCCGTATTTACCGAATTAGCATAGACATATTCCTTATCAGTGCGAACGCCATTATCAAAAATGGCTTCATGCAGGCGGAGTAAAACTCCTCTGCCTTTAGAATTCTCCGGCAAGGCAAAACTTACCTCACCCTTTTTGGTTCTTGTCCATCCGTCGCCAACATATAGCCCCAAGTACTTCATTAATTCAGGGCTCGAACGCACAGGAATTTTCACCTCGTTTATTCTATTTACCTTGTAGTCTCCCTTCTTGACTTTGTTGAAGTTGAACTTTTTTGACTTGCCCGGTGCTAATTGTTTGGAGACAACGATTTCGTCTCCCCGAGAGATATCCTTTAGTTCCTTCCAGACTAACTCATTGACTCTGCCTCGTCCGTTTCTTTTGAGGACCAGAAAGGGATGGTTGGAAGTCGCTTTGATAGAATGGTGCAGAGTAGAAAGTTTATATATATCATGTACGCCATTATCAAAGATGCCACTGCATCTTTTTAAAACCAACTCATGCGTCTTCATATCAAAGGCATACACCGGGTCGCCTACTTTTATTTCGGTAATTCTTTTGAGGCCATCTTTGGTGGCTATCATAGTGGAAAGACTGAGACAGTTCATGTAAGCTTCGTTATCGTAGCAGACGTAGACCATTTTGTGGCCTCTCTCCAGGGCCCCGGAGAGTGACTGTATTCCTATGTCATATGTTCCGCCATCGCCGCCAAAGGCGACAAACTTTATCTCTTTCTTTATCTTCCCTTTCTTCTTGAGGGCCCGATAGGCGGTCTCCGCGCCGCTTATTGTTGCTGCCACATTCTCAAAGGCATTGTGTATGAATGGCGAGTTCCAGGCTGTGTAAGGATATATTGTGGTGGCTACTTCCACACAACCTGTGGCGCATCCCACAACGACCGGGTCTTCTGTTCCCAGAAGGACCTGGCGGATACCTATGGAAGCCCCGCAGCCAGCGCAGAGGCGATGGCCGCCAGTTAGGACTTTGGGTCTTTTTGATAGTTCTTTTATAGTTGCCATTGTTGTGCCTCCAATCTATTCTCTTACCCCGAGGTAGTTTACCAAGGTTCCTACTTTCTTTTGTTTGAGAATCTTTCCCAGGTCTGTGTAGACTTTCTCTATGTCTTCAACGTTGATGTCTCTTCCACCGAGACCGTAAATATAATTTACGACAAAAGGTTTATCTTTTTTCTCATAGAAGGCTGACCTTATCTCATTGAAAGCGGGTCCGCCCCGATTGCTGAAAGTGTCGCTTCTGTCAAGTATGGCTACTGCTTTTGCCTTAGAAAGCGCATCTACTAACTCTTTAGCCGGGAAGGGACGGAAGAATCTCAATTTTACCATTCCTGCTTTTATGCCTTTTGCCCGCAGGCGGTCTACTGTTGTCTTTGCTGTCCCGCAGGTGGAACCCAGAGCGAGAACTGCCAGATTCGCACCGTCCATCTTGTACTTTTCCAGGTAATCGTATTTCTTTCCTATAATCTTCTGAAACTTATTTACAATCCCGGGGATTACTGAATATGCTTTTCTCATCGCCTCTGCTTCCTGCCTCTTGTGCTCAAAATAGTAGTCCTGTAAATCGAGCGGGCCATAAGTGACGGCATTATCAACGTCCAGAAGAGAGTATCTGGTTTTTTTCTCACCTATCCAGCCCTTTACTACCTTATCCTCCAGAAGCTCAATCCGTTCCACGGCGTGGCTGGTTATGAATCCATCAAGGCATACCATAACCGGAAGAAGTATATTCTCATCTTCAGCAATCCTTACTGCCAGGAGAGTAGACTCGTACGCTTCCTGTCCGCTCTCGCAATACATCTGTATCCAGCCTGAATCTCTTGCTCCCATAGAATCTGAATGGTCGCAATGTATATTTATCGGGGCGGAGAGAGCCCGATTGACCACAGGCATCACGATGGGAAGCCTGAGCGAAGAGGCGATATAGACTATCTCCCACATTAGCGCCAGGCCCTGGGAACAGGTAGCTGTCATCGTCCTTGCTCCTGAGGCAGATGCTCCCACGCAGGCGCTCATTGCACTATGTTCCGATTCCACAGGAATCGTCTCTGTATCCACTACTCCATCAGCAACGAACTGGGAAAATGCCATTACAATCTCTGTCTGCGGAGTTATGGGATAGGCTGCTACCACATCAGGATTTATTTGGCGCATTGCGTGTGCTACTGCTTCGTTTCCTGTCAATGCTAATTTATCTTTCATTATTGTCCTCCACATTTAGGCAGAGCTATTGCTCTGCAGTTACAATACTACAATACGATTATCCCTCACCCCAACCCTCTCCCCGAAGGGGAGAGGAGACTACATAGCAAAATTATTCTTTGACCATTTCGATGCACTTAACGGGGCATATCTCGGCGCAGATTCCGCATCCCTTGCAATGGTCATAATCAAAACCGGTCATCTTCTCCTCGGCTACGAGGATTGATGAATCGGGACAATATACCCAGCAGTTGAGACAATTGGTGCATCTCTCTACGTCTCTCACTGGCTTAAAAGTCCTCCAGTCACCTGTCTTATATTGTTGAGCATTTCCTGCCTCAACGATTAGTCCGGCAATAGGTATCTCCCTCCATCCTTTCTCTTTCATACGTCCTCCTATAAAGATCAACCAGATTTCGCTTCTTTATGAGCTCTCTCAATGGCGTCTATGTTTCCTTTAACTCCTTTCTCTCCGATCTTTTTCAGGAATTTCTTTTTTAACTTCTCTTCCAGGTCTTTCACTTTTATGATTCCTGTTGCCTTTATCAATGCTCCCAGCATAGGGGTATTGGGCATTGGCCTTCCCAGAGTGTCCAGGGAAATCTGAGTGGCATTTACAGTAAACACTTTCCCTTTGTTGAACTTTGTCTTCTGGCGAATTGCCTCTGGCTTTTCTTCCGTATTCACAATGAGAATACCTTCGTCGCCCAAGCCCTCGGCAACGTCTACTGTATCCATAATTGTGGGGTCTATTACTACCACTATACCCGGACTTGTTACACCAGAGTGGAGATTTATTGGCTTATCGCTGATGCGCGTGTAAGCCCTCATCGGCGCGCCCGACCTTTCAGGACCATATTCAGGAAATGCCTGAATATACATACCTCCGCCCAAGGCTGTCTCTGCCAGAAGCTGAGCTGCTGTCTTGGCCCCCTGTCCTCCCCGGCCATGGAATCTTACTTCTATCATTTTTGCCATTTCTTTTTCTCCTTTATAAATTTTTGACAAAAACCCAGCCAATTTTAGCAAAAATTATTCTCTTTGTCAAAAAATTTATTGAGAGTCCTGAAAAGCTTTCTCATCCTTTTTATCTGATTTTGGTATTCCTATATATCTTGGCGTTCTGTTCATATAATCCACATATTCTTGCCCGAATTTTTCTATATTTATTTTCTCTTCGCTCAGGACATAAAAATGGGTTGCGGTACTATATATGACAAAGTACACCCATAGCAACTTATACATAACGGATGCTGGATTCCATCCCATTACAATCACACCCAGAAGACAAATTGTGCCTGCCAGGACATGAGAGTGTCTGCTGACTCTGTAAATACCCCAATCCACAACAGCCTTCTTTTTCTCAGGGTGCTCCCTCATTGCGAAGTAGCCCAGGGATAATACCACATTCCCAAAAATAATTATAACAAGACCAATCCAGAAAGCCGAATTAATGGAAAAGAAAACAAACCACATCAACATCCACCCCGCAATGACGCCTGTCAAAGTGACTATTATCCAGAACTTGCCCGGTGGTAGACCCATTCTTTTCGCTCTTATAATTACGTGAAGAAGCCCATGCATAACAAAGGTTAAGACGTGTACATAGAAAAGCCTGAAATACCAAGCCGTTTCCACCATTTCCAATTGGCCTCCCTATTTCCCCTCACCCATCACCCTCTCCCCCAGGGGAGAGGGATTCTTAACTACTTTTCCCGATTGAGCGTCCCAGATTGAAAGCTTCTTTCAGCTTCCTTTTCTTCTTCTTTATTGCGCCCTTTTCTCCTACTCCGGGTGCAAGTATCTTTCCCTTTAGCTTCATTCCCAGGTAGTCCGTGGTCATTTTTAACATCTTCAAGAGAGGAGTTGCGTCACCGGGATCATCCCCTGCAAAAACTGTGGCCAAAACGACCTCTTTCCCTTTTATCTTATCCTCATTTTTTGGGCAGCAGAAATAGACTAGCCTGTCTATAAAGGCTTTCATTGGAACAGTCGGTCCAAACCAGTACATAGGCGTGGCCAAAATTATGCAATCACTATCCATAAGTTTCTTGTAGATTCTCTTCATACCATCACTTATCCAGCAAACTTCAGTATCCCAGCAGGTATGGCACCCATCACACTCCTTGACTCTCAAGTTGCTGAGAGAGACTAGCTCTGTCCTGGCGCCCGCTGCTCTGGCTCCTTTTAATATTTGGGAAACCAAAATGTGCGTATTACCTCCCTTGCGGGGACTTCCCGCGATGCCAAGAACTTTTTTCATTTCTTACCTCCTGTATTTGTTATTCCCCCTCACCCTAAACCTATTCCCAGAGGGGAAATCCCCCTCACGTTAATCCTCTCCCCAAAGGGGAGAGAAGACCCCTCACCTTGATCCTCTCCCCAAAGGAGAGAGGAGAAATACCCCTCACCACTGCTTTGTCCCCAGAGGGGGAGAGGAATCTGAAGGGATTGCTTTTTAAATGTCGGATATGCTATACTCAAGACAGTATTAAGAAATCGTTTAGTGAGAGGAGTAGAAATAAGATGAAAAAGAGGACTATGGTACTTGTCGCCCACAATGGCAAGAAAAAGGATATGGTTGATTGGGTAAAATTCAATAAAGGCACATTGGAAAAGTTCGAAATCTATTGCACAAAGGCAACAGGAGAAAGAATCATAAAAGACGTGGGATTACCGGTCAACCTTCTTCTGAGTGGCCCTCTGGGAGGGGACTCCCAGGTGGGAGCGATGATAGCAGAAAAAAGAGCAGACCTTATTATCTTCTTCTGGGACCCATTATCCATCCATCCGCACGATGTGGACATAAAGGCAGTCCTCAGATTGGCTGTCCTTCACGATATACCGATTGCTTGTAATCACTCCACGGCCGACTTCTTGATATCTTCTCCGCTGCTAAAAGAAGAAAAGTCGTAATTTCAGAGCTCCCGCCTACCTTCCAGGGCTTTAGCCAGGGTTACCTCGTCGGCATACTCCAGGTCTCCACCCATAGGCATTCCCTGTGCCAGCCGGGTCACCTTAATTCCCAGAGGCTTGATAATTTTTGATAGATAGGTAGCGGTCGCCTCACCTTCCGCATTCGGATTTGTGGCAATTATCACTTCTCTGATTTTGCCCTTCTCAATTCTTGTGACCAGATCCTTTATCTTCAAATCGTCAGGGCCAACTCCATCAAGGGGAGAAAGTGCACCCATAAGCACATGGTACGTTCCCTTATACTCTCCCATCTTTTCAAAAACAAAGATGTCCTGCGGCTGTTCTACCACGCAGATGGTATTTCCATCTCTGGTAGAATCATCACATATGAAACAAGGATCGCTATCAGTGATATTGCCACAAACGGAGCAGCTTTTCATCTTCTCTTTTGCTCCCAGAATAGCCTGGGCTAACTCGTTAGCCTCTGACCGGGAACTTTTCAATATATGGAATGCCAACCTCTGAGCGCTTTTCGGCCCGATGCCTGGCAAACGGTGTAAAGCCGAGATTAGTCTTTCTAAAGATTTAGAACGGATAATCATTTTAATGCACCGAAATTATTTTTCTTCGGGCTCCTCCTTCACAATTTCTCCTTCAAATATTTTGAGTACCTTTTCCACGATTGGCTCAACTTCTTTCTTTTCTTCAGAATTGAAAGATGGCTCCTGAGGCGGAGCTTTGATTTCCTGCTCCGGCTCCGGTTCTCCCAAAAACTCTTCAGAAGCTGATTCTATCTCTTCCTCTATTTTCTCTGGGGCAGGAGGGGCACTGTTAATCTCACCAGTTATGCACTTTATCTTGATTTCTTTCCCCAGTATTTCTTTCAAAGCTTCCTCAACAATATTCGACTTCTTCTCCACCCTATCCTTCTGGAAATTGTAATTTTTAGGAAAAATTAGATAAAGGAGATTACCCTCCAGGCGGTGTGGCGTACTTTCGGCAAGACATGTGTGGAGAGGAGTATCCTGTTTCCTGACAGATTCCAGGACTTCCTCCCAGCGCTCTATAATTTCCTGAATCCGCGAAACCTCTTCAGCATACGGTTCCTTTTTCTCCTTAGTTTTTGAAGTAGTTTTCTCCGCTTGGGGGACATATTTTTCCCTGGGCGGTTCGCCTTTTTTCTCTTCAAGGGTCAGCGACTTTTCCAGTTTCCCGATTTTCTCAATAATCTCTCCAATGGGGATATACGGTTGACACAGACGGAACATATCCACTTCTATCACCAGGCGGGGCTGTTCGCTCCACTTCATAGATTCGTAGGTCTTGCTGAGAAGGTCGATAATTCTCACCAGGTTTTCTTCTGTAAACTGCTCTCCTTTCTTGAGAAGGATTTCCAGATACTTGTCGGGAAGTTGCAAAATTTTTCTATCCTCTCCTACCACTTTCATAAGCAGCATATTTCTGAAGTGTTGCCTCAGGTCTTTGATAAACTGGTGAAGGTTATAACCAGATTCGGTTATCTCATCTATCAGGGAGAGAATCTCTCTGGCTTTGTGTTCGGCGATGAGATCGGAAAATTCTACCAGGCGCTCAAATGGCAGAACGCCCAGAATGAAATTTGTCTCCTCCAGGCCTATCTTCTTTCCGCCAGCGTAAGAGATAACCTGGTCGAGCAGGCTCTGGGCATCCCTGAGACTCCCCTCACCTCTGTAAGCAATTAGATTGAGAGCTTCCTTTTCTATTTTCAGTTTTTCCTTCTCTGCAATATAATTCAATCTGTCGAAGATTTTTTTCTGAGGAATCAGTTTAAAAGAAAACCTCTGGCATCGGGAAAGAATAGTGGGAGGAATTCTCTCCGGCTGAGTTGTTGCTAGCATAAAGATGATGTGCCTAGGAGGCTCCTCCAGAGTCTTCAGAAGAGCGTTGAAAGCGTCGTGAGTAATCTGATGTGCTTCATCAATAATATAGATTTTGTAGCGAGAAGAGACGGGAGCAAATTTTACGTTCTCCCTTAGAGTTCTTATCTCATCAATTCCCCTGTTTGATGCTCCGTCAATTTCCAGAACATCCATAGAACTACCCCGGGCAATTTCCACACAGGATGTACACTTGTTGCAGGGCTGGGGCGTGGGACCTTCCTTACAATTCAATGCTTTAGCTAAAATGCGCGCAGTGGTTGTCTTGCCTATGCCCCGTGGACCTGAGAACAGGTAAGCGTGGGCAACTTTACCTGAGGCAATGGCATTTTTTAAAGTCTCACAGACGTGCTCCTGCCCCACAATTTCATCGAACGTTTGTGGTCTATATTTGAGCGCTAACACCAGGTAAGACATCGTAACCTTCTATCTGGTAATGAATTTGTTTTATCTCATGTTCTTTGCGATAGAGTACTTTTTCTCTCTTAGGAATAAGAAAACTAAATAGAGCCCAGAAGACAACAGGACAAATTACTACCCCCACTGCCTTAACAGTGGTAAGAACTTGAAATTTCTTAAATCCTTCTACCTGTACAACAAAAGTCACATAAAGCCAGAATAGAACATAAATTATTGTCCAGAACAACAAACTGCTCATAAACTGTCCAGCAAAATATAGAATAACTTCAGGTGATCTGGTAGCGCCAGCAGCGAGGAATGCTGATAATAGGTCACCCCCGACAAAAATAAGCAAAAGAAGATATAAACCGATAGTCCAGACAGTGGAGGCTACAGCTGTATAAGTAGCCACGCGAAACGTTTGTTCGTAACCTTTTTTGCCACCAAATAATTTCACAAAGAAATGGTAAATACCGGCATTAATAAAAAGTCCCAATATGCCTAACAAGCCGACCAAAGAGAAAACGAAGAATAGAATCGCCACGCCTATTGTAGCGACAGATGAACCTACCGGCCTGTTTAGAGAAAATATCAATGTAGGCATGCAAATTGCCGCAAGCAGCAAACCCAATGCTATTATATAAAATTTTATCGGTGCGCCAAAACCACCTTCCTGAGGTAATTCTGCGAAAAATTTCCTGGGATATATGACTATTTCCCAGCATTTTCGGAAAAAACCTTTTTCGGGAGCGATTATTCCATATTGCTCATATTGATCACGGGTGATTTTTTGTCTATATCTCGCTCCCTGTGGTGTTGCTCCCGCATAACACTGATTACACACTAATCGCCCGTCTTTCTCCTGAAGACACTCAAAACAAAAATCGCGTTGACAGACTGCACAAAAACCCTGCGCCGGTCGATCCGGATGGTTAATACATGCATCTTTTTGCAAAGACGACACTTTTTCTGCTTCGGGGTCAGGAAATTCGGGAGGTTCTGCCTTTTTCCTGAATGGTTCATAACACATCCCGCAGTATAATGCATCATCCTTGTTCTCATAACCACATTTCGGACATTTAATCACTCTGACCCCTTTTTTGAGTATTATGTCCCCGGAATTCCTTGGTGGAGCAGAGGGGATTCGAACCCCTGACCTCATCCGTGCGAGGGATGCGTTCTCCCAACTGAACTACTGCCCCATCGCCCCGATTCAAAATCGGGGCTCTCAAGTAGGAGAACCACGTTCTCCCACAAAGTCTGCGGTTACCTTATTTCTTAAAGAGTTTTTTTAAGCCCTTTTCTATTTCCTTTTTCAAAACATCTTCGGCAGCCTTTTCTGCTGCCTTACGAGTCAATTTGCCCCAGTCGAGATTTACCTTCGGGTCTTCAAATGTTCCGGCAATCTTAAACGGAACAGTCACTCTTCCTTCAGCATCACCAGCATACTTAGCAAGGTCCCCACCAGAGTATTCTTTAGTAAACTTAATATCACCCTTTATATCCTGCTTCTTCTTAACCAGGTCAACATTGCCAGAACAATAAGCATCAAGTTTGTCTCCACCGTCTGTCTTCACGTCCGTAAGATACGCCTTTCCTTTTTTGATGGTCAGCTTCCCGCTTGCAGACTTGAAATTTGTCTCTTTGAGTTCGGGAGTTTTAGCAGCAGAAGCAATCCTGTCCAGAATCTTTATCCCCTTTATCTTCACATCTTTTATCTCCACAAGACCCGAACCATTCAATTTGGAAAAATCTTTTCCCCTGCCAGATAATTTAATCTTCCCGGAAGCTACGGCATAAAACTGGCCCTTCGGTTCAGGCACTGCAGCCTGGATAACCTTATGTATATCGATATTTTTGACTTCACTATCAAGATTGAATTTAACGGTATCCAGAGAAGAATCTCTAAGCTCGGCTGAAAGAGAGCCTTTTATACTGCCGGCATACGCTGATAGAGAAAGTGGTTTAAGTTCTAATATCGATTTAGCGATGTCCAGTTTTGCCGAACAATTAGATACCTGATAGTTCTGGAAAAGCAGTTTCTTGAGCTTGAGTTTCCCTGAGACCGTAGTATCTGGTGGAATCCCGATTTTAGGAGATGGCTTTTCCTTTACAGCTGACCGTTCCTGTTTTGCCTTCTCTGCCTCAGGCTTACCCCCTTTTGGCTTTTTCGGTCTTTCTGGTACCTTAACTTCCACTGTGTCCATATTTAGATCGAGATTGACCGTCGGCTTTTTGAAATTCAGAATATTTCCTGAATATTTTAGATCGGACCTGTCCAGTTTCACACTCATCTCTTTCTGAACTGATTCTACATTTTCTACGCCTATTCTTCCGGAAATATTTATGGACTTCGGTACACCTGAAATCTTTGTCTCCCCTACCACAATTCCAGAAAGCCCGTAGTTCTTGGTGAGAGGGACTAACTCATGAAGCGATTTCATATCAAATCTTTCCACAGAAACTTTAAGACTGAGTCTCCTCTGCTTCTTAAGCTCCTCTACCTTCCCGGAACCAGAAGCTTTTATCTCACCAAGAGCTATGGATATTGCGTTCAGTTTCAGAATGTTATTGTCTTCAACCGTAATATCGATTCCCATCCCCCCGTCTATACCAGAGGGCTTATGGAATAAGTCCTTGAACAATGCGTCGACTTTTTTAATACCAACATTGCCTTTAATCTTGATTCTCTTTAAATTTCCCGAGACATCTACGTTTATATCTGGCTCGCCAGAGACTATGAAGTCACCGGGGAAAGGAAATACTTTGGAAAGTTTCTCCAGGGCAAAATCTTCACCTTTTATATTAACTGCAAAGGAGAGCTTCTCCCGCTGGATAAACTTTTCCACACCTCCGGTAGCTCTTATTCCTGCGCCAGCTGTAGTTGCTAAAGCCTCCTTAATCTTGACAGTCTCTTCTTTTATGTCGATACTTCCTTTAAAGGCAAGTGAACCCCGCAATTTCTCCTTGACTACATCAAAAGAGACTTCCACAAAGAAAGGCGAAACGAGCGAAATGCCGTAAACACTCAGATTAATGTTCTTCAAATCTGCCGATAGCTTCTGTGGCGTCTTATCCACAAATTTCACTTCTCCCCCGGATATAGATACTTTCGATACGAGGAAAGTGAAGGCTATTGGTTTAACTTTTGCTGGTGGGCTCTTTTCTTCTTTTTTGACATTTTCTTCTTTCTTTGTCTCAGTTACTTTCTTTACCATAAGATCGCTGAAATTAAACGAGCCATCTCTTCTTCTTGTAATATTTATTGTCGGAGAGATGAGCGTAACTTCGCTTACGGAAATCTGCTTTTTAAGAAGCGGAAGAAGTTTCGGCCTTACCAGAAACTGTCCTGCCTGCACAAATGTTCCTTTGTCGAACGATGGTTTCTCGGAAACTTTGAAACCTTTAACTCTAAGACCTCTAAGACCAACGGAGATAGTTTCTATTTCTACCTGCCTGTGGAGGGCCTCAGACATCCTGGCTATCAACATAGCTTTCACCTTTGCCGGAGGAAAAGCAAGCCTTAAAGCAATCGTTCCTCCCACAAAGACAAATAACAAAACTACAAAAAGTATAAGAATAATCTTCTTTAGTTTTTTCATCTTTTAACCTTCTTTCCGAAGCAATCCAGTCTATATCCGGGAAACCATTTTTTCAAGTTTTTCTTTTTCACCTGGTTCCATCCTATATGCGTGCTTCTCTTCGGGAAATTTCTTTTCCTTTATATCTTTTACATATTTCCTGAACGCTTCCGTAATGTCCTCACTCAAGGAGTCATATTTTTTCACAAATTTAGGAGTGAATGCTTCAAAAAGTCCCAACATATCACCTACAATCAATAATTGCCCATCGCAATCGATTCCTGCGCCAATACTTAAGACAGGTATCTCGCTTCTTTCGGTGATAATCTTTCCTACTTCTGGCGGTATAGCCTCAAGCAAAATAGCAAAAGCGCCTGCATCCTCAATCGCTTGGGCATCCAGAACTAACTCCATAGCACTCTCGGCAGTTCTCCCCTGAGCTTTGAATCCTCCTAACTGACCTGAACTTTGAGGAGTCAATCCAATATGACCCATTACTACCATTCCCGCATCCACAATTCCTTTAATGCGATCAATTACTCTCCTGCCACCTTCGAGTTTGATAGCATCCATATTTGCTTCTTTATAAAATCTTCCGGCATTATATATCGCCTTCTCTACAGATTCCTGGTAGGACATAAAAGGCATATCGCCAATAACAAAAATATTGGGAGCACCCCGGCGCACAGCTTCCGAATGAACAATCATCTGCTCCATTGTTACCGGTATAGTACCTTCATATCCATAAACAACCATGCCCAGCGAATCGCCAACCAAGAGCATATCTAAACCGGCTTTTTCACAAAAAGTAGCAGTAGGATAATCGTAACATGTAAGAAAAGTAATCTTTTCTCCATCTTTTTTCATCTTCAAAAAATCAATCACACTCTTTTTCTTACCCATTTTATTATCTCCCTGTTTCTCCTCGGCGTTCGCGGGCTTCGAATC
>JABAOF010017269.1_pt3 | contig 16214 bp, 13 predicted proteins | sample 7062171 | NCBI WGS metagenome assembly JABAOF01 (sample SAMN14538628, study PRJNA623070) | marine sediment metagenome | biome: marine biome [ENVO:00000428]; feature: marine pelagic biome [ENVO:01000023]; material: deep marine sediment [ENVO:00002113] | place: India: Gulf of Khambhat ...
AGCTATCCATGCCATCGATAAGGGCTATTTCAAGGATGAGATTGTCCCGATCGAAATCCCGCAGAGAAAAGGAGACCCGATTGTATTCGACGTCGACGAAGGGCCTCGCAAGGATACGACTTTAGAGAAATTATCAAAACTGAGGCCCGTTTTCAAGAAAGATGGGACGGTGACAGCCGGGAATGCGTCTACTTTAAATGACGGAGGTTCAGCCGTTGTGGTTGCATCGAAGGATGCCGTTGAGGGGAAGGGCCTTAAACCTTTGGCTAAGATATTGGGTTCAGCCACCAACGCCGTGGAGCCAGAGCTGGTGATGTATGCTCCTAAAGGAGCTATAGAAAAACTGTTGGCCAACGTGGGCTGGAAAACTGAAGATGTCGATTTGTTCGAAATAAATGAAGCTTTTTCTTCCCAGTTGGTCGTTCTCATCAAAGAGTTGGGCCTAGATAGAGAAAGAGTCAATATCCATGGAGGAGCCGTGGCCTTGGGACATCCCATCGGAGCTACTGGAGCCCGGATCTTGACCACACTTATTTATGCCTTAAAACACAGAGACATGAAAAGGGGAGTGGCCGCTCTCTGCTTGGGTGGAGGCGATGCCGTGGCCATGGCTGTGGAGATGGTCTGAGGGAGGAGGAATGATGGATATTAAAAAAATCGGTGTGGTCGGAGCCGGAACAATGGGGACAGGTATTGCCCAAGTGGCGGCTGTCGCGGGATTTGACGTGGTGCTTAACGATGTGGGAGATGAATTCCTCGAGAAATCGCTAAAAATCATAGACAAGAGTCTGTCCAAGCTCATCGAGAAAGGAAAAATCGAAGCTGATAAGGAAGAGATCCTCGGCCGGATAAAAACCACGACTGTGCTCGAAGAACTCAGAGATGTTGATTTTGTGGTGGAAGCCGTGTTCGAGGATTTTAACTTGAAAAAGAATATCCTCCAGGAACTGGATAAAATTCTCGATCCCGGAGTCATCCTCACCACCAACACCTCCTCGATCTCGATCACTCGGCTGGCCGCTGCGACGAAGCGTGCCTCCAATTTTATGGGTATGCATTTCATGAATCCTGTTCCGTTGATGAAGCTGGTGGAATTGATCAAGGGGATTGCCACATCTGAAGAAACGTTCGAGAAGGTCAGAGCCTTAACCGAAGCGATGGAAAAAGTCCCTGTGGAGGCCAATGATTTTCCGGGATTTATTGCCAACCGCATCCTGCTGCCGATGATCAATGAAGCGGTCTACGTTTTGATGGAGGGCGTCGGATCGGCGGAGGATATCGACACAGTCATGAAGTTGGGGATGAACCATCCGATGGGTCCCCTGGCCTTGGCGGATCTCATCGGGTTGGATGTCTGTCTCCACATCATGGAGGTCCTGTACGAAGGATTCGGAGATTCCAAATACAGACCCTGTCCTCTTCTCAAAAAGATGGTAGATGCTGGTTATCTCGGCCGAAAATCAGGCCAGGGTTTCTATGATTACAGTTCTCAGTAATGGGCTGTATTTCGGGTGAAAAGACATTTTAAACCCTGGCAGAGACAAGAGTTTAATCTTAGATTATAGAAACGAGGAAAGATCAACTTTCCGTTAAACCCACCGGAATAAGGAGGGGAAGATGAACAAAGAAGAGCCAAAACAGGCATCCAGAGAGAGGGCCATCGAGGCTGCTCTTTCTCAGATAGAGAAACAGTTTGGCAAGGGCACGATCATGAAGCTTGGGCAGCGAGAAGCCGCCATCAAGGTGCCGGCTATCCCTACAGGATCTATCGCTTTTGATTTGAGCCTGGGCATCGGAGGATTTCCCAGGGGCAGAGTGGTTGAGATCTTTGGCCCGGAAGCCACCGGTAAGACAACCCTCGCGCTTCATGTGATCGCCGAGGCGCAGAAGGTCGGAGGTCAGGCGGCCTTTATCGATGCCGAGCATGCCATGGACCCGACATACGCCGCTCGGGTCGGTGTTGATGTGGATAATCTTCTGATCTCCCAGCCAGATTACGGTGAACAGGCTCTCGAGATTGCTGAAGTCCTGGTCCGGAGCGGAGCTGTGGATGTCATCGTGGTCGACTCTGTGGCCGCTCTTGTACCCAAGGCAGAGCTCGAGGGCGAAATGGGGGATGCCCACATGGGGCTTCAAGCACGGCTGATGTCTCAAGCTTTGAGAAAATTGACTGCTATCGTCAGCCGTTCCAAGACCTGTTTTATCTTCGTCAACCAGATAAGAGAGAAGATTGGCTTTTTCCTGGGAAGTCCGGAAACGACGACAGGAGGAAGAGCCTTGAAGTTTTATTCCTCTCTGCGCATCGAGATCCGTAGATTGGCCGCCTTAAAGGAAGGGGATCAAGTCATCGGAAACAGAGTGAAGGTCAAAATCGTCAAGAACAAAATGGCTCCCCCCTTCAAACTGGCTCAGTTCGATATCATCTATGGTGAGGGAATCTCCAAGGAGGGAGATTTAATCGATTGCGGATTGGATGAGGGAGTCATTGAGAAGACTGGAACCTGGTATTCATACAAAGGAGAGAGGCTGGGCCAAGGAAGAGAGAATGTGAAGCGGCTGCTCAAGGAGAAGGAGGAGTTGGCTGAGGAGCTCGATCAGATCATTCGCACCAAAGTCGGACTCATCTCTGAATCCGAACCCCGGAAATAAACAACCTGCTCTCTGTATCGAACTTTTCATGGGTGATTTGCTGAATAACTCCCTTTTCCCACCTACCATCCAGTATTTATTCGTGAGTTTTGAGAAATGATGAGGGGTTCTGTCTGGTTTTTTACATATTTCCAGCCCCTTTCAGGCCATCAATAATAGACTATGACAAACAAAAGCATCAAAAAATAAGGAGATGATGATGAAGAAAAGAATATTTATAGTCAGTTTTGGGCTTTTGATCTTCGTCTGTGTCACGCTCGCTTACGGAGATGTATTGACGGATAAAGTCGATAAGCTTTTTTCTAGGTGGGACAAGCCTGATTCTCCAGGTTGCGCTCTTGGAATAATAAAGAATGGTCAACTCATATACAGCCGCGGTTATGGGATGGCCAATTTGGAACATGGTATTCCGATAACCTCAAAATCCGTTTTCCGGATTGGTTCCACCTCCAAACAATTCACGGCCACGTGTATGGCTCTCCTGGAAGAGGAGGGGAAACTCTCACTGGAGGATGATATTCGGAAATACATTCCTGAAATGCCGGACTACGGACGTCCGATCACGATTCGACACCTACTCCTTCACACGAGTGGCATAAGGGATTATCTCACCCTTATGTCTTTGGCCGGCGAGCGGGGGGATGATTTTTATGTCGATGGCGAGGTTTTGGATCTTATAACCAGACAGAAAGAATTGAATTTCAAGACGGGCGATGAATACCTTTACAGCAATTCCGGCTATTTTCTCTTGTCTGTGATTGTCAAGAAAGTCACGGGAAAGTCTATGCAGGTTTATGCCGATGAGAAGATATTTAAACCTCTGAAAATGAGTCATACCCATTTTCACGACGACCATACGCTGGTTGTCAAGAACCGAGCAGCAGGATACTCGCCTCTAAAAAAGAAAGGATTTAGGATTGATATGACCACCCTGGATATGATCGGCGATGGGGGGATTTTTACCTGTGTCGATGATCTTTTGCTCTGGAATCGGAATTTTTACGATAATAAACTGGGGAAAGGAACTCAGGAGCTCATCGACATACTCCTCACGCAAGGTGTTCTGAACAACGGCGAAAAGCTCGATTATGCCCTCGGGCTTGTTGTTAGCGATCACAAAGGCTTAAAAATGGTTAGCCATGGGGGAGCCTTTGTCGGATTCAGGGCGGAGATGATTAGGTTTCCTGAGCAACGATTCTCAGTGATCGTTCTAGCCAACCTGGGCACGATCAATCCCAGTCGACTGACTAGACAGGTGGCTGATATTTATCTTGCTGATCGTTTCAAGGTGAAGGCCGAAAAAGCCCCAATAGAAAAACCCGAGTTCGTGAAGCTCACCAAGTCTGCCCTTAAACAGAAAGAAGGGGCTTACTACAACAAAAAAAGGGATGCTGTCTGGAGAGTTTCTCTTAAAGAGGGCAAACTCATGGTAAATGCCTCCTACTTTCGATTCCCGATTTTACCGATCAGCCCGACTCGGTTTCTAGCTGTCGAGGCTCCGGCGGAGATGGAGTTGGAATTTATAAAGACATCGCCAGATGAGCCTATGGATTTGAAAGTTTACATTGAAGGGGAGGAACCTAGGTTTTTTGAGGCATTCCAACTGGCATCGCCGACTTCCTCAGAGCTTAAGCAGTATTTAGGTGACTATTACAGCGAAGAACTTCGAGTCACATACCATGTGGTTTTGGAGGAGGGACAACTTTTTCTCCACCACCAGAATCCTCATAAAGGTGATCCCAAAACACCTCTATTCCCGACGTTTAAGGACAGGTTTCTCCAGTATAATAATCATTTTCAGTTCTTCCGGAATGAAAAGGATGAAATCGAAGCCTTCACGATGAATGCTGGACGGGTGAGAAATATCCGGTTCGATAAGAAATAATAGGCGCTCTCATTTTGGAATTTTAATATCCGGGAATGATGCTCTGAGAGATTCATAGACCCAGGCGGCGATTTTCTCTTCGAAACCTAGAATATCTTTCCGGGCAGGCCTGCTTTTTATCCATGACTTTAACATGTCATCGGTTTCGAGGAAGACCTTATCCTCAATCTTGTACAGCTTGCTCAGCACGCCCTCTTCTCCGTAATGGAGGAGTCGGGAGACGTTGAGATACTGAGACATGTGCCCTCGCTGATCGGGATAGAGATAAGAAGCAAGGGCTCTGGAGAAGTCGTTGAGAGCAGCGGTTTCCTCTCCACCCAGAAGCCCTGGAACATCTTCTGCATCTGCCCATAGGGGGACGGCGACTGAACAGACGGGCTGCCCGAGAATAACCCACATGGTCGACAGATAGGCCTTTTCCGGATTGGGAGCTCCTTGGAAGAGGACGACGGAGACGCTGGAGTTGCGATTTATCGTATCGTTGGTGTTGATGTAAAAGGGCGAGGAAGGGTCGCATGTATTCGGGTTAAAAAGGGGATAGGAATGTAGTTTTTCATTGACCAAATCTCTTGCGGCTTCCCGAAGGATGAATTTGTAATCGAGCCTTCCTTCAGCCGATGCTGTTTCGAAGAGTTCTGAGGCTCTTTCGAACCGGATGTAACCTCCCCCAGCATGCCTACGGGGAGCGGTGAACGCATAATTAGTCCGAATGATGTACCCTTGGGGAGCATGACGGGGATCGTTGGCGTCAAACTTGACAAAGGATGAGCTTGTTGTCTCGAAGAGGCAGGCATTTCCCTTGGCATCGATGACACCGAAATTGGCCCCGACCCTTCGTTTATCGTTAGTATCACGGAGAAGTCTCTCAAAATCCGGAACATCGGCGCATTTTCCGAGTGCCTCTTTCATGAACCGGCCGTTGTCGCTCATCCCCTCCAAGAATTCAGCCAGGTCGCCTGAGGCTGAATTCATGATGGCGAAGCCCTCTGAGTTTATTCCCGCCCAGGCGTGCTCAATTTTTGTGTCCTCTGCGTTAATAAGGGTGATAAACCCGAATTTCTCGCCTTGAAGGTAGGCCATTTTGTTGGCCACCGCGCTCGTGTCACGGTTTTTCCAGAGCAAACATCGTCCTTCCGGCGTGGCTTTTCCGGATATCACAGCCACTGTACAGGGATAGAGGGATACAGTCAGCCCTAAGATAAGGAGGGCAAATGGAATTGCCCGGAATTCAGATACCAGGTGTTTTTTATTCATTACCTTCCTCCTTGTTATTCACTTCATCCCTTTTTTAACGTATCGAGCGATATCTTCATGGGTAGAGAACCAGACGTTCTCGTGTTTTTTCATGTATTGGATGAGTTTTTCGAGCATGATGATCCGGCTGCGGTGTCCGATGATCTTGGGATGCATGGTCAGGACAAATAGAGTCCCTTCCTCGTACGCTTTATCGAATTCAGCCGCCCAGATAGCATACACATCCATCGGTTTGATATGAGGGCGGACGCTCGAATAACGCGAAAATCCGAAATAGGGATAATCATCCAAGAGCCATTCCACGGGTAGCTCCACGACACCTGTCGGGTTTCCGTCTTGGAGGATCTCGTAGGGCCTGTCATCCGCCATCAGACTGCTGTCATACAGCAGGCCCAGTTCTCTTATAAGCTTCAGGGTTGCGCGGCTGAAATCCCAGGAAGGGGTTCGAATGCCAGAAGGAGCTTTCCCTGTCATTTTTTTAAGGGTTTCGTAGGATTGCCGCATCAACCGGCGCTCTTCTTCTTCGTCGAGGAGGGAGTTTCGCTCATGAATCCACCCGTGCATCCCGACCTCATGCCGGCCTTTGGCCACGATGGCCTTAATTTCATCGGGGTGTAGCAGGGCGGAGACGGCAGGGACAAAAAAGCTGGCGGGAATATTGTACTTGTCCAGTAGGGATAATATTCTGGGGATAGCCACCCGAGCTGCATACTCCCCCTGAGAAAAGAGCCCAGGAGAAATATTCTTATCTCTCAAGGCGTTCGTCTCGGCATCAAAGTCGAAGGAGAGGGCCACCGCAACTTTCGCCTCTTCGGGCCAATTCTTTGGCGTCAGGTCTTTTCCGGCCCGAACCTCACCGACTAACATACGGACTTTCTCCAACGACCAATCCCAAGGATTTTCTTCCTGTTCAAGGGCTTTTCCGATAGCAAGGATTGATCCAGACATAATAACACTCAAGAGACAAATCATGATGATCTTTTTCATCCCAATCCTCCTTTCAAAGGCGACATCTTTGGTTATGGACGAACCTGTAAAACAGTCGTCACTTATTTCTGAGACCAAAGAGACAGGGTGGACGCCCATTAGTCATCGCGTTGCTTTGGGAATGAGCTCTTTTCTTTTGATGGTTTTTCGCATCGGATTCGTGTTGACTCATGGCTAGGTGTTATCCGAATTCCTTTATCGGGCGAATGCCTTCTTTTAACGGGTAATATTATTGTCGAGACTATTATCGGGGATGGCCGACAACACTCAAATACAGGATGCTTTCTTCTTCTCCGTCGACATTCAGGAGAGCGTTGACTTCGTCGTCATACAGGGCGGCAATCTGACAGGATCCGAGCCCGAGAGAAACTGCGGTTAACGCAAGATTTTGAGCAATATGACCTGCATCCAGATAGACATACCTGTAAGCTCTTTGTTTGTACTTCCATTTTGACCTCTCGAACAGAGCTGTCCAGGCAAAGACCACGTTGGCCTCAGCCGCCATACTCTGGTCGAGGGCAGCTCTGGCAAACGCTTCCCGGAAATCCCCCTGCTTGAGCTGCTCGAGCTCATGACTCTGGATGGCATAATGGTATACTCCTGGTTCAATGCTTTCGACATTGTTAACGACAAGGTAGGTTTCTACGGGATAGAGTGCCCCTGCCGAAGGAGCTGCCCGGAGTTCGTAGCCCATGTATTCCTTGGTGATCCCTTGAGTTGCCCAGAGGAGTTGGGAAAGGTGGGCCTTGGCGAGGGATTCATCCTTAAAATCTCTGACACTCCTCCGCATATTGATAGCTTTCCAAAGAGCCATCCCTCCTTCCATGTCTGGGGCATCCAACTTGATTCGAGGCGCTGATGGGTAATTCTTGTATGTTTCTGGTTTGGTTTGCCAGAGAAGAGGCCCACTAGGTAGTTTTCCCCGATAATATTTCGTCTCCTTCTGGAAAAGGTCTCCTGTGTCTTTTTTCATTTTTTTGTTCCTTCACTCATGCTTTTTTTTCTCAAGCTCGGCAAGCCTTTTCGTGGCCTCTTCATACTTTGGGTTTATGGCCAAGGCCTTCTTATAATATTCTACAGCCTTTACCTTGTCTCCGATACGAAGATACATATCCCCGATTTCTTTGTGTAAGCGAGAATTCTTAGGGTAGAGTTCAGAAGATATTTCAGCCAGGGAAAACACTTCTTTCATTTTTTTTGCGTTCTCGAGGCTGGAGGCGAGATTAAAAATTGCATTCAGGCTTAATCGGGGTTGATCGGGATTCATCGAGAAAGCTTTTTTGAAGAGCCGCCGTGCCTCCTGTTCGTTCCCTGCCCAGAGATGGGTTGCTGCCAGGCCGTTCAAAGGAGACAGCGAGTTGGGGTAAAGATCTGAAGCGAGATGGAGGATTTCAAATGATTTTTCGAGGTCATCATGTTCCCGGAAGTGAGCCGCGGCTCTGGTCATATCACGGGTAAAATCTGGATAAATTGTTGCACCAGAGAAAGCTGGTTCCAACTCTGAATCCAAGGCTCTGAAATCGGTATCGACCGAGATGAACAGACGACGGATTGGCTCGGTGTAGACATTTGCCCAATCCTTATTCCAGTTTGTCATCAAACGGGCAATGTTCTTCTTGAATCGGAATTTCCTTGAGAGTCTCCTGTTGCTGATTTTTATGTAGTCATTGAAGAAGGCGATAGGGCCTGTCTTAAAATAGCTCTTCAGTTTTTCCTCTCCCCATGTTTGGTTGAGTGTGTGAGTCATGAACGCTCCCACTTTGGTGAAGGCTTTATTCGAGACAGGATGAACACCCTCATTGATTTTCTTCTTGGTTTCCTCATAATGGCGTTTCAAAGCTTTTTCATCGACATATTGGTTAAAGTAAGAAAAGGCTGTCTTAAGGTCTTCATCGTCTCGAGTAAGAGGACGGTCGAGCCAGTCGAACTGGCTCATTCCGTGAGAGAAGACATCATAACAGGCATCATAGATGGCCTGTCCTTCCTTGGTAGCGACATAGGTTATGCCGTCGAGGTCTTCATCCAGAACAAGCTCTGCCAACCTATAAACATAGGGAAGGCGATTCGTCCTCTCCAGGTTGGAGCCGAAGGCAATGGCAAATTTTTCGCCGGGGAATATGAGAAGGTAGGTTGTTGTTTCCGGCTGCCCGCCGCCGTGGCTCACCTGGAAACGCCCTCTCAGAGGACGGACTCCCCAGCCCATCCCATACCCTGTAAGAAAGCCTGCCCGGATGGCCATCGAAGAGAACATCCAGTTCCAGGTCTCCTTCCGGAGAAGCTTTCCTTCCATTATTCCTTGGGCGTACTTGAGAAGGTCGACAACCGTGGAGCGTGTTCCTCCCGCAGCGAAGCGACTGGATATGTCCACATACTCTGAATTCTTTATTTCTCCTCTGACAAGACGATATCCCTTGACCCGATTGGGAATGATGTCCTCAGGATCATCCATGCGTGAATTTTGCATATCGAGCGGTTCAAAAATGTGCTTTTTTATGTATTCACCGAAGGACACTCCCGAGGCGCCTTCGATCACAGCTCCGAGAAGATTATAGCCATAACTGGAATAGTTGTACTTGGTTCCAGGCTCAGCAACTAGGTCAAAATCCTGGAAAATGGCGAGGGCTTCTTTTGTGTTTTTGTGGACTTTTATACTGCCTTCAACATCATAATTCCGGTAGTGACTGATTCCTCCCAGATGACCAAGAAGGAGGCGAACGGTCACAGGCCACTTCTTCTTCGGAAAATAGGAAACATAGGTTTGGACCTCGGCATCCAAGTCGATTTTCCCAGCTTCCACGAGCTTAAGAACGGCGATAGCGGTGATGGTCTTGGTGATTGAGGCCAGACGATATGAACTTTCTGGTTTGGCCGGGACCATATTCTCAAGATCGGAATAACCAAAACCTTTGGTCCAGATGAAGCCGTCCTTGATGAAGCCAACAGAAATACCCGGGACCTTGTCCAGAGCCATTTGTTTCGAAACAAACTCCTCATAGGCTTTTATGGCTTCTGAGTAGGGTGATGGCTCTATTTCTTGGGCATATTTTTGTGGAGCGCCAAGCCCGATCGAGACAGTTAGAAAAAGAATGAAGATTAGGAAGTTTTTAATTTTTTTCATATAAAAAACCCTCCTATGAATCGAGAAACATGGCAGGTGGAATTGGTATGATCATAGAACAAAACCGAAGATGATATAAAGCAAGAGAGCAAAGCCCGCCGCCGTGAAGGCATAGGGAAGCTGGGTTCTCACATGGTCAATATGATCAGAGGCTGAGGCCATGGAAGAGATGATGGTTGTGTCCGATATCGGAGAGCAGTGATCTCCGAAGACTCCGCCTCCGAGGACAGCGGCAATAATCAGACCGGGATGAAGGCCGATGAGCTTGATCATCGGAACAGCGATCGGGATCATGATGGCAAATGTTCCCCAGGAAGTGCCGGTGGAGAAAGCGATAAAGCAAGAAATAAAAAAAACCAGCGCTGGTATGACTCCTGAAGGAAGGGTGGATTTTGCAGCCTGGGCAACAAAAGGACCTGTCCCCAAGGCATCGCAGGTGTCCCCGATGGCAAAGGCCAGGATCATCAGGCTGGCTAGAGGAATAAGACCGCCTACACCCTTCATGAAGATGTCGGTGATTTCTCTTGTTCTCATGATCCCTTGCACTCTGTAGGCCACAGCGCCGACCATCAGCCCGGCGATAACAGACCAAAGAACAGAAGTAGACCCAGAGCCTTCCATCAGGTTTCCCCTTCCCGTGATAAGAAGGACGATGGGCATCATCAGGACCATGGTCACAACCGGCAGGAGCATGTTGATGGGCTGCGGCTTGATACCTTTTTTTTCTTCCATCATCACCACATCATCCGAAATCAAGGGCTCAGCTCCATCGCGGAGGAGCTTGTTTTCCTCCCGGACGCGTCGCTCTGCTTCTCTCATCGGGCCAAAATCTTTTCCTGTCAGGACGATAAACAAGACAAGAAGAAGGGCCAAGATGGCATAAAAATTAAAAGCCATCGAGGAGACGAGATAACGGATGGGATTTTCGACTCCCTGGGTAGTAAGGAGAGCGATAACATATGCGCCCCACGCGTTTAACGGGATGAGAACGCACTTGGGCGCAGAGGTAGAGTCGAGGATGTAGCTAAGTTTCTCACGGGAGATTTTCAGCTTGTCGAAGAGGGGTCTGGTCACAGCTCCAGAGACGAGAACACAAATACTGGATTCGATGAAAATGATAAATCCCAAGAACCAGGCCATCAGTCCCGCGGATTTTCGCGTTCGGACGATTCCTCGACCGACGACCCAGTCAACAAAGCCTTTCATCCCTCCCGAATACTGGGTGAAGGTGATGATGGCCCCGATCATGGCACTGAAAAGAACAACACGGGTGTTATCCTCGTCTTTGAAGACAGCAACAAGGGCATTGACTGTTTTGAACAGACCAGAGAGAGGATTCCACCCTTGGAGGATGGTCCATCCCAGCCAGATACCGACGATCAAGGAGATGTAGACATGCTTTGTCTTAATGGCCAAGAAAATGGCGAGCAGGGGCGGGAGTATGGAAAGCCATCCGTAGGTGTCCATTCCGCGATTTTCCTAGAGAAGACATATAACATCGAGGGATGTGTATGTCAAATTGGAGAATATATTCTTCATACGAGGTAGGCACGGGTTTTTTTCTGCTCCTACAGGTACGATAGCAATACCTGATTGACAGAGTTATTTTTAAAGGATAAAATCTTTTGAGGAAACTCTAAGAAGTTTTAAGTCCTACTAAGCAATCTTAATATCCAGAGGAATAGAGAGAGAATAGTGAAATTAAAAATTACAGTTCTTCTTCTCATCATATGGTCTTTCGCCTGTATGACAGTTGAGAGAGAATTTTCCCCGTTGGACATCAGGCCAGGAGTAGCCAAGGTGTTAGCCCGAGAAGAGAATCCTGACGGAAACTACCTGGTCACGGCCCCGCTCGTCAGGTTATTTTACTTGAATTGCCTCGATGAGTCGCGGAATGCAGACTACTGCATGATGAAAATTCATACGCTTATCGTGGCCCAGAACCTGGATGGGACTTTCTGGGTTAAACCCGAAATGGTGGAGGAGTTTCAAAAGAAGATAGAGAAGAAATAACACCGATTCAAAACAATCCTGCCTCCAGAAAATTCCGCTCTCCCTTGCTAAAATGAATCAGCACATAAAAATAAACGCTGGCTGTTTAGGAGGGGAACCAAGCAAAAAGGGATGTGAAATGCCCACAGCCAGCGTGTAGGTTGTGCTTATTATAGCACCAGGATCAAAGAAATCAATAATTTTTGATTATTTCTCTAATCTTCGGGAAAGCAATGCGTTCTAGCTTGACGATAGCGCTGAATTCACCGGTGTTGAAGTACTCCCCAGTGAGGGAGCAGTCATTGATCCCCAGGCATAGCCGGCCGCTTTTATCTTTGAAGGTGAGATTTTGACCCACGAAGAAATTTCATTGGGCCTTCTCCTTTTGTCATAAGTTCTCATATCAGTATCGTCTTCCTTGGTCAAAAATAACTCGTTTGACTCCATCTAAGCCCGTATGGTAAAAGCACGGAGAAGGTCGATCGGATTATTCATTGATGTGATTGGCGTTGAGGCTTACGACAAATAAGGAAATACTGATTATGGATAGACTATACAAAAAAGGCCTGCGCCTGGAATATTTCACCGTTGGATATAACATTATCGAAGCTGCTGTTTCCATAGTTTTTGGACATATTGCCAATAGCATTGCTCTGGTTGGATTTGGATTGGATAGTATCGTTGAGTCCTTATCGGGGGTTATCCTTATCTGGCGGCTCCGCCAGCACGGAAAGATCTCCAAGGACCGGGAAGAAAGAGTGGAGAGGAAAGCGACACGATTGGTGGCTTTCACTTTTTTCCTCCTCGGCCTTTATGTCCTCTTCCAGGCATTAAAAAAGCTTTTCGGAAAGGACATTCCTTCAGCCTCTCTCCCGGGGATTATCATTGCCATGGTCTCTTTGGTTGTCATGCCTTTATTGATGTGGCAAAAGTACTCAACCGGTAAGAAAATCAAAAGCCGAGCTTTGATTGCTGATTCAAAGGAAACTTTAGCTTGTGCCTTTCTTTCCCTGGCCTTGCTTTTGGGCTTGGGCTCAAATTATCTATTCGGGTTTTGGCAGGCCGACCCGATCGTCGGTCTGATTATCGTGTTGTACTTGTTCAGAGAAGGGCTGGAAAGCTGGAAGGAATCCAGGGAAAGCGAATGAAGGATGTCCATTCCTCTCCACAGGCTCTTTTGGAAGCTCGATAAAAATTCTTCGAAAGGAGGAGATTATGCGGAAATCTGTCGTGTTCTCTTGCGCAATCCTTCTGCTTGTCAATTATTTGGCCCTGGCTCAAACCAAGAGGCCGATGACACCAGAGGATCTTTACAGGATCAAGAGGGTATCGGATCCACAGGTTTCGCCGGACGGGAGGTGGATTGCTTTTACAGTCTCTGTGCCAGATTTGATGAAAAACAATTTTAACAGTGACGTCTGGATTATGCCTGCTGCAGGTGGGAAATCTTGGCCTTTGACGAGGAGCCCCAAAGCAGACCATTCACCTCGGTGGTCACCGGATGGGAAGAGGATAGCTTTTATCTCCACCCGAAATGGTGTCTCTAATCTTTATATCCTGAGAGTGGACGGGGGAGAGGCGGAAAAGCTGACGTCTTCCGAATCAGCTCTCTATTCTCCGCTTTGGTCAAAAGATGGCCAATACATCCTGTGTGGGTCGAGAGTTCTTCCTGAAGGAAAACAGGATATAGAGAATTGGACAGAGTCTTCTTTACCAAAATGTGAAGCAAGGACGATCGATCGCTTGCTCTTTCGTCAATGGGACAGATGGCTCGGGGATAAGAGGAATCACGTATTCCTGGTCAGCGTTAACGATGGATCTATGAAGGATCTCACACCCGGGGATTTTGATACGCCACCTGTCTCGCTGTCGAGCGCCCATGATTTTGACATCTCTCCTGATGGAAAAGAAATCTGTTTTGTCAAAAATATGGACCCTATGATGGCCACGAGCACCAATCACGACCTTTTCGTTGTTCAAACAGAGACTCTCGAGGAAAGGAAGATGACCACCAACCGAGCCTTGGACACCGAGCCTCATTATTCGCCCGATGGTCGGCACATCGCCTACGCAGCCATGGGAAAAGTCGGGTATGAATCCGACCGCAAACAACTGGCTGTCTATGATAGAAAGGAGAAGAAGCATATCCTTTTATCCGGGACTCTGGACCGCTCGGTCGAACAAATCCTCTGGGCTCCAGACAGCCAGACTCTCTATTTTGCCAGCCGCGATCAGGGGAAGAGCTCGATCTATGCGGTGGGTTTGACTGGAAAAATCAGAAAAGTCACCGATAGTGGCTTCAATCGAGACATAAACATTACACCCGATGGTAAGACCTTGGTCTTTCTGCGGTCCTATAACGACCTGCCCAATGAAATCTTCATGATGCCTGTTTCAGGGGGTAAGGCCACTCAGTTGACTTTTGTCAACGCTGATCTGTTGAAAGATTTGGACCTGCCCAAGCTGGAGGAATTCTGGTTCGAAGGGGCCGAGGGAGCTCGAGTCCATGGATTCATCCAGAAACCGCCCGGATTCGATCCACAGAAGAAATACCCGGTTGTGCTTACCATTCACGGCGGGCCGCAGAATATGTGGGCGGACCGGTTCATGACAACCTGGTTTACTTTTCAGCTCGTCTGCTCGCCTGGATATGTCGGAGTCTTCATCGACCCTCGAGGTAGCACCGGATACGGCTCCGAGTTCCGGGAGCAAGTAAGCCGCGATTACGGTGGGCGTTGTTATCAAGACCTTATGAAAGGGCTGGATTATGTCCTGAGGAACTACGACTTTGTGGATACATCTCGCCAGGCTGCTATCGGCGGGTCTTTTGGCGGCTACTCAGTCAACTGGATCATGGGCCATACCGACCGGTTCAAATGCATCGTCAGTCACGCTAGCCTGTACAATCTGACAAGTTTTTACGGCGCCACAGAGGAGTTGTGGTTTCCCGAGTGGGATATGGGCAAGAGCCCATGGGAGGAGCCGGAACTCTACCGAAAGTGGTCTCCCCATGTTTATGCTAAAGATTTCAAAACCCCCACCCTCGTCACCCATGGTGAACTTGACTACCGCGTTCCTCTTGCCGAAAGTTTTCAGCTGTTCACAGCTCTCCAGAGGCAGGGCATTCCCTCGAGGCTTGTGGTCTTTCCGGATGAGGGACACGTGATCTCGGGACCCCAGAACAATGTCCGCTGGTGGAAGGAAATTCACCGCTGGCTGAAGAGCTATTTGAGATAGTGACACAGTTTTCAGGGCTCAGTTTTCAGTTCAAGATAAGATTTCTATACTGATTTCTGGCAACTGGCAACTGATAACTGAACTACTGAGTTAAATATTTTCTTAGATAGCGGGCGGTGTGGGATGACCTAGATCGGATGATATCCTCGGGCTGACCTTGAGTCACGATTTTTCCACCCTTCTCCCCTCCCTCCGGGCCGAGATCGATGACATGATCTGCGCTTTTGATCACATCTAGGTTATGTTCGATAACCAGGACTGTATGGCCTTCCTGGGCCAATTTCTGGAAACAGCGGAGTAGAACAGAGATATCATCGGGGTGGAGACCGATCGTGGGTTCATCGAAGAGATACAGGATGTGCTTCTCCCTTTGATGGACAAGATGGTAGGCGAGTTTGATCCTCTGCAGCTCTCCTCCAGATAAGGTTGTCGTCGGCTGGCCCAGCTTCAGATAGCCCAGCCCAACCTCTAGTAATGGCGATATTTTTTTCACGATTTTAGGAAATTCAGAAAAGAAATCACAGGCGTCTTCTACAGACATGTCCAACACATCGCTGATATTCTTACCGTTGTACTTGACTTCCAGGATTTCGCTTTTGAATCGCTTTCCTTTGCAAACCTCACAGGTGAGAACCACATCCGAGAGAAAGTGCATCTCCACGATCTGCTGACCTGCACCCTTGCATTCTTCGCATCTCCCCCCAGCGGTGTTGAAGGAGAAGAACCCGGGCCTGTAGCCCAAAGCTTTGGCTTCTCGCGTCTGGCTATAGATCTGCCGGATATCATCCATGGCTTTGGTGTAGGTGGCTGGGATAGAACGGGGAGACGTGCTGAGGGGGGATTGATCGACCATGATCATTTTATCGATGAGATTCTGTCCTTTGATGTTTTTGAATCCGTCGCTGGCCTCTCCCTTCCATCCTTGGTAGAGGACATTAAACAGGAGCGTGCTCTTTCCGGAGCCGGAAACACCGGTGATACAGGTGAACACACCGAGTGGGATGCGGATATCGAGATGCTTCAGGTTGTGCTTGTGGGCATCCTCGATCGTTATGAATTGAGCAGTCTGTCTCCTTTTATCAGGCACCTCTA
>JABAOF010030522.1_pt1 | contig 16200 bp, 16 predicted proteins | sample 7062171 | NCBI WGS metagenome assembly JABAOF01 (sample SAMN14538628, study PRJNA623070) | marine sediment metagenome | biome: marine biome [ENVO:00000428]; feature: marine pelagic biome [ENVO:01000023]; material: deep marine sediment [ENVO:00002113] | place: India: Gulf of Khambhat ...
ATGACTGGATACTTCCTGAGGTCTTCTTTAACTTCCTTCAGTTTTTGCTTCTTTTTTTCCGAAACCATACTATCCCTCTAATCATCCTCCTACTTCAACTCTTACTGGCTTTCCCATAGTCAGTTTGATGAACATAGATTTTATGTTGGTCTTTCCCTTGGGGAGCTTTTCCCTGACTGCATTGTAAACAGCCTCAATGTTTTTTGAAATCTTCTCATTATCCATCTTATCTGTTCCCACAGGAACATGAACAACAGGGCTCTCCTTAACAAATATCCTGACGGATCTCTTTGCCCTCTGAACGAATGGCTCTACGTTTACCTTCGGAGGAATAGGCTTTGGGACCTTTCCCCTAGGTCCAAATATCACTCCAAAGCTCTTTCCTATGAGCGGCATAAGTGATGCCTCTCCAAAAAACCAGTCGTATTCATTCGCTATCTTTTTGAGCTTTTTCTTGTTCTTTGCCAGGTTTTCTATCTCTGATTTCTTGATAACAAGATCTGCATGCTTCTTTGCTTCTGTTTCCAGGGTATCCACAACGAAGGCAACCTTCTGGTCCTTCCCTCTACCCTCTGGTAGCATGAGTTCAAAGTTAAACCTGTTCTCTGGCTTCTTAAGATCCAACCCCTTTAGATTGATAGAAAAGTCCCAGGTTTGAACGAATTTTCTGGGTTTTGAATTTTCCTTCGCTTCCTTTACCTTCTCGAGAATGTTTTTCATCTTATCCTCCTGCCTAAGCAGTAAAGCGGATTAGATTATATTGTTTGTTAAAAGTATTTAAATGTTTTGTCTAAAAACCAGGAACATAATGGATTGCTCTTCCTCTCCCCCTTCTCTTGAGGAACCCCTTCTTCACAAGGTCGTTTACCTCTCTAAGGGCAGTTTTGTCCCTAATCCTGAATCTCTTTACATAATCCCCTGTTGTAATTCTTCCGCTCTTCCTGACCACTTTCAGGGCTTTAATCTGTCTATCAGAAACATCGAAGACCTTGCTCTCCACCATTCTTCTCTCCCTGACGAGAAGGTTTGCAAGTTTATCAATTCTGTCTATAAGGTTCTTTTCCCTCATCAGTTCCTTTGAGGTTTTGTTCAGTCTGTTTTCCACCTCTATTATCTTTCTGACAATATCCCTGTAGTTCTTTTCTATCTTCTTGTCCATATTTGCTCTCTTGCTGTCTAGGTGGTGGAGCCTGTTCTCATGGGTGTCTTTCAATCTTTTCGTGAACTCGTAACTGTGGCTCAGCCACTCCATCACGTTGTCCACGTCCTCTGAAACCCTTTCCTGTTCCCTCTTTATGTTGTCTGTTATGAATTCCTCTCCGATTTTGTAAAGTCCGATTATAACCAAAAATAGACCCATTAGCACGTCTATATAAAAGATGCTTGTTACTATTCCTGATACCAACACGGCTCCTAGTATTATGAACACTAGCCAGAACACTTTGTTCCTATGCGTACCGAATGTGTATGTGAGCCCGCTATCTCCATTCATGTAGTTATCTTATAGTGAAAACTTTTAAAGCTTTTGGTCACCAATTAAGCCCATGACCGAGTTTTCCATACTATATAGAAAGGATTCAAAATACAAGAAGTTGTTTGAAAATAAGAAAAAAATAATCCTTAGGCTTAAAAAATATCAAATCAGCTTGATTTTCTCTGCAGAGGATCCGATGAAATGTACTCCAGAAATGGGTTACGAACGTGTCTTTATTGTAGATGAGAAGGGAAACTGTATGCCGAAAACCCCTGATTATCCTGTACTAGAGAGGGGAAAAACAGAATATACTCTAGATAAGGAAACTGAGATTAAAAGTGGTGACTTAATAAAAATTGGTGAACATGAATTTTGGATAATTTAAGCCTTTCTTTGGTTTCTCTGAGCTTTTTTATTACTCAATCTTTGGTATGTATGGTTTTATACTACGTTCTTTTGCTATTTCACGATATTGTCCAGAAACGCCAAAACTGTCCAAGAGTCCTTCTCTTTTACGTATCATTAAATCATCATTTTCTAATGTAAGTATGAAATTTACTAAACCTCCTCGTGTAGCAACGCCTTCTTCTGTGTATCCAAGCTCTTCAAAAAGATCATACAACTCTTCATCCACTTCTCCCATGATCACTTTAACATAGTCAAGCCCGTATTGGTATTCATCTCCTGTTATTCCAGATTTATTGTCTACATGTTGTATGAGGGTTTCTCCCGATTCAGATTTATCTGGGTAGATTTCAGTTTCTGGTGATTCTGATTCTCTTTCTTTTAATTTTTTGTGTCCTGGTTTTTCGGGTTTTATCTCTTCTTCTGGTATCTCAAATTCGAAATCTTCAGGATACATGGTATTGAGGTATTGTATCATATGTTGCATATTTTTAAAATGTGTTTTGTAAATTTTATTAAGCACGTCTAGATCCCCACTATCAATCAACATTTCTGTTAAATCTCCTATCCTTATTTTTCCATATTTCTCAAAAATTTCTGTAACCTCTTCGTTTTGGATTCCCAACTTCTCTAGTTGAGTTAAGTAAACTTCTTCTCTCAAGTAGTCATGTTTCATCTCCTTGTGGGTTTCTATTATACGCTCTAGTTTCTCTTTAGGAATCTCCTTTCCCGGTTTCTTCTTTGGCTTTTCTTTTATTTCGAAACTAAATCCGTACTTGGTATTTAGAATATTGATCGCTTTTTCCATATCTTCAAATTTTTCTTCTTCGTAAAGTTTACCGAGTGCGGTCAGATTTTTTTCTGTTTTCCTTTTTCTTCCAACTATAAATCCCGTCAGATTACGTCTGCTGGTTTTTCCGCGCCTTGTCCTTTCTATTTGTCCTTTTTTGGCATATTCTTTTACTGTTTCATAATTTATTCCCAATATTCCAGATATCTGATAATAATTAAACTCTTCATTCAAGTAATCTATTTCAAAATTGAACTCCTTGAATTCTGAATTAAGGTGGTTTACCGCTTCTTCCATTGACTTGAAATTTTTACCGTAAAGCCTATTCAGCGCGTCTATGTTTTTTATTTCAACAGCGTGTTTTGTGAGGATGCGTCTGGTGGGTTTTTCGCGGACCGTGCTTTTTATGTATTTTATTGTTGAAGGAGACTCTCCTAATATTTCGGGTAACTGATTATAATCAAAAGTCTCATCAAGATAATTGGTTTTCTTCTTGGTTTCTTTGACTTTCTTTGTTTCTAAGATAATTTTGGGTTTTATTCCTGGTGTGAAAGCCAGATCATACTTGTCTGTAAGTTCTTTATTCACTTCGAAGAATGACTTGCCTTCAACACCCAAACCCATTCTTCCCAGAGTTTCCAACCTTACCTCTTCGGTCTTCCTTCGGCTCGTTGTTTCTACTGTGTATTTTGCTAAATTCTTTAGCTTGTTTTTACCTTTTTGTAGGTGGGGGTATCTTTCAACAAGAAGGAAAAACGCCCTTTCATTAATTCCAAGTATATAAGCTGCCTCCCCGTCTCCAACGTCCAAGTTTGGGTCAAATTCTGTGATTATTATCTCTTTTGGAGGCTCTAGTTTCTTTTTTCTTGACTTCGATACTTTTTTTCAAGGACTTTTCTTTTCTCACTTTCGGTGGAGCTAGTTTTTCTGGTATCTTTAAATCAAAGTCTTCGAATTCTACGTTTAGGAATTCTACTGCTTTTTTTAGGTTATTGATTTTCTCTATAGCACCGAATTTTTCTTTATAAAGATTTTTGATTGCATCTAGGTCTCCTATCTCAATCGCATACTCTGTTAGAATGCGTCTGTTGGTTTTTCCTCGTCCCGTTTTACCTATAATTTCTTTAGAGAAGTAGTAGCTTACTGTACTTGGTTTTTTTCTAAATATTGAAGCTGTTCTCCCTGTATCAAACTCTTCGTATAAGTAATCTTCTAGTGTTCCCTCCTCCTCTCCAATCTCAAGGTCAAATCCGTATTCTGTGTTGAGATGATTTAGCATGGATTCCATTGTTTCAAATTCTGTTTGGTAAATGGTATTTAGTGTGGATAGATTTTCCTCTTCTGGTACTCTTCCTCTTCCAGCAATCCATTTCGTTAAATCTTCTATAGTAGTTGTTTGTGATCCTAAATTTCTCAGGTATTTTTTGTAAAAAGCATTTCTAACCCTTTTCTCACTTATCCCAAATTCTCTCTCTATTTCTTTTACAGTGAGTTTTTTCTCCAAGTACTTGTCTCCCATCGATGGAGTTATCTCTTCGGTTTCTATCCCAGTTAAATCTATATCTAAATCCTTTTTGAGGTCTTTTGCTATATCATAAAGAGATCTTCCCTCTACATCCACCCCCATCTCTCCCAATATACGTAATGTTTCTTCTTCTCCCTTTACTTTGCTTCTCGAATCTATCACGTACTTGGCTAATTTACCCAGATTGATTTTGTCTCCATCTCTTAGCCAAGGGTATCTGTGAACAAGAAAATCAAATCTTTTTCTTTTTGTTCCAAGAATACCAATTGCCTGTTCTCTGCTGATGTTCAGATTCGGGTCGAATTCTGTGATTGGAATTATTTCGGGTTCTTTTTTGGATATTAAATCCAGATTGTGTTCTTCTTTTAGGTATTTTTTTATATCAAGGAGGGATTTTCCTTCGGTATCAATACCAAGCTTTTTCAGTATCTCAAATATTTCCTTTGGTTTCTTTCTTGTGCTCCTTTTGTACACTACGTACTTGGTTAACTCCCCTGCACTGATTTCATTTCCTCTTTTTAACCAAGGATATCTATAAAGAACGAATTTAAATTTTTCGTTATCAGTTCCCAGAATCTCAATTGCTTGCTCTTTACTGATTTTCAAGTTCGGGTCGAATTTCTTGATTTCTATTTCTTCCACTATCTCAGCTTCCTTTATTTTTTCAGCCTTTGCTGGTAGAACCCTGCGTGTGGATTTCAGAAGTGGTTCAATTTCACTCTCATATAAATCTTTTGGGGATGGTATGAGTGGTTTTATAACTTCTTCGAAAAGCACAGCATCTCCCTTTTTGTCTAGAATTGCGATTGGTGTTTTATTGTAAGAATCAAAGAATACTGAACATTTTTTATCTTTCTTGATTTTGCCCTTACCTATCTTTCTGAGGGTCTTGAATGTTTTTTTATCTATGGCAAGGTCTGTTGTGAATCTATGCGTCTCATTCCCTTCTGGTCCTCCCCACAAGCTGAGTTTATAACCTCTGTTGATTCTGTCATATTCTACGCACAATTCTGCGCTGTTCACCTTTACAGGTTCCCTACCATCTTTCATCATTTCAGGAAACTGGTCTATTTTTATAACTACGCTATTATCTTTGGTTGATATCGATGCAGAACTAACATACCGTAAGTGACCTATACGTTGGGTTGTTTTCTGCCAATTCAGATTCCCCAGTTCTATTAAGGTTTTAGCCTCTTCCTTATTCAGTTTTTTCATACCTGCTGCCAGGGCAGAAACCATGATTTCAACCAAAAATAATTATATGTTAATTTTCTATATGGAGAGAAATAATTTAAAGGGCTATTGAGAAAAAATAAGAGATTTAAGCCTTCTCTTTTTCCTTTTTTTCTTCCTTTGGTTTTTCCTCTTTTACTTCTTCCTTTTTCTCTTCTGGTTTCTCTTCCTTTGCTTCCTCTGGCTTCTCCTCTTCTTTTGCTTCCTCTGGCTTGGCTTCTTCTGCTGGAGCTTCTGCTACCCTTGCTGCTTCTGCTGCTGCCTTTGCTTCCTCTTCTACTCTCTTTTCTTCTTCGTATCTCTGGATCTCCTCTTCTGTGACAGCACCCTCACCTATTGTCACACCCATGCTCCTACATGTTCCCTTTACCTGGTTCAAAAAAGCATCAGAATCAGAACCAAATTTCTGTCTTGCAATCTTCTTTACCTGCTCCTCTGTCAGGTCTCCCACCCTCTTCTTTCCTGCTTCCTCAGATCCCTTATCGAGACTGAGTTCTTTCTTCACAAGAGCAGCGACCGGTGGCGAACCAACCTCAACCTCAAATTTATGTGTTTCGGTATCGACTGTTACCTTCACAGGAACCTTCATTCCCGCCAGATCCTTAGTCTTCTCATTTATCTCTGCCACCACATCTGGGATGTTAACCTTGAGTGGTCCCAGTGCTGGTCCCAAGGGCGGGCCTGCAGACGCCTTCCCACCTTCAACCATCGCTTCGATTGTTTGTTTTGCCATAGAATCCCTCTATAGTTTCTCTTCTTCTTTTTTTTCTTCCTTTGGTTTTTCCTTCACTTCCCTCTTTATAATCTTTATGAACTCCGTCGCTATTGTTACTGGTATAGGTATGGAGGCCTCAAGTAGCTCGATTGTTACCTCGTCTTTGACAGCATCAACCCTTGTGATCTTTCCCTTTTCGCCCCTGAAGGGTCCACCTATGATCTCTACAACGTTCCCTTCGTCTACCTTTATTCTGTCTTTCTTCAGTTCAAGGAAGTGTTTTATCTCTTCCAGCTCAATGGGTTTATCTATGATTCCCCGGACATGCATCAGCCCCTGCACAGCCTTGTGTATCGCTCCAGAGCCCCCCTCTGCAAAGACGTATCCCTTTATCTCTGCTGGGTGGAATATTGCCTTTACTGGAAGGGATTGTGCCCTAACGTTGCTCGTCATGATGTCTATAACTATATCCTCTCTTCCTGATGTTGTCCTAATCGCATAAATCATTTTATCACGCACCTGGTAGCAAAAAAGTGAAAAGCAGGAATATCACAAATCCTATAAAACCTATCAAAGCGATGCCCAGGGCACATATCTTGGTAGAACTAAGGAATTCTTCCTTCCCGGGCTTTCTTGATATCTGTAAAACCCTTCTGTACTTCCTGATGTTCTCCTTTATATTCATAGCAATCCCTATTCGTTAAGGATAATATATAAGTATATGCTTTTTAATGTTTATCATGCCTGCTTTTAAATATCCCTTTCTATTAGAAAATCTGCAAAGGTCTTCAGCTTCCTCTTTGCATCAGATTCTGGTAGGATTGGGTCTATATCCTTCCATGCATCGGATACGAGATCCCTTGCAACCCCCCTTGCGTAATCGATGGAATCGTACTTATGTAAGATATCTATCGCTTCTTTTATGAGTTCTTTATCCCTGGTATGCATATCTAGAATCTGAAGGAGGCGTTTCTTGTCTCCCTCGCTCGCTTTTTTGAGGCTGTATATAACCATGAGGGTTCTCTTTCCTTCGGTTACATCATCTCCGTAACCCTTTTTCTCTTGAAACTTCCCTCCGCTTGCACTCAGTATGTCATCTTGTATCTGGAACCCGATCCCGATAGATTCGGCAAACCTTCCAATCTTTTCCTCCTGTTCCTCTGTCCCTCCAGAGAGAGCGACTGCAAGCTTTGCTGCCATTCTGGCAAGGGTTCCTGTCTTGCAGGAACACATCTGCAGGTATTGCTTTTCAGTGATACCATCCGCTTTTCCCTTGTGCCACCAAATATCCAGTCCCTGTCCTATACCGAGATTGATCATCTCCTTTACATATATCTCGTAAACCCATAACAGTGTCTTGGGGTCAATGCTGTCTTTGTTTTTTATCAGTATTGCAAGAGGTATGTAGTACATAAAACTGCTTGTATTTACTGCAACATCCACACCATATATCTTGTGTATACATGGTTTCCCTCTCCTAAGATCTGAACCATCCTCCACGTCATCAGCCATCAAGGTCCCATTGTGAATTATCTCGGGTATTATAGCGAAATCCTGAATCTTTTCAAGATTCGCGCCCATTGCCTTGGCTATCAAAAGGAACAGAGTGGGTCTCCATCTCTTTCCTCCCCTTTTAAGAATATCCCAGACAGGTTCTGTTATTGATTTGTTTATTGAGTCCAGGTCGTATTCGTGCCTTGTTTTTCCTAGGATTTCCTCAAGGTAGCCACTATCCATTTTCTCTGGAAAATGCTCCCTTATCTTGGAGTCTATGAATGGTTTTCTCTCCTCAAGAAACCTGATTATATCGTCCATTTTATTCTCTTTGAAAATCAGAGTTTTAAATATATACCGAAAGCTTATTAAGCCAAAAAATAAATAGAATCCATGACCTTCAGTAGGATAGAGTCTGGGATACCTGGGTTGGATAAGCTGTTGGGTGGTGGTTTCATAGAGGATTCTGTGATTCTTGTAACCGGTGAAACAGGAACAGGAAAGACAATATTTTGTTCCCAGTTTCTGTGGCACGGCTTGAAGAAGGGTGAGACTTGCATATTCATAACACTGGAAGAAGATCCAGAGGAGATAAAAGAGGATATAGGGGTATTTAACTGGAATTTTGATAAATATGAGAAAAAGGGTCTGTTCAGAATAATATACCACGATCCTGCACAGGTCAATAACCTTGGCTCCCTAATCATAGACGAAATTAAAAATCTAAAGGCAAAGAGACTTGTCATCGACTCAACTTCGCTTATCGGTTTAAGTATACAGGATATCTCGCAGATAAGGAAGCTTCTTTTCAACACGATAAACGTCATAAAGAAAAACAAATGCACTGCACTGATAACCGCAGAGATCCCTGAGGGGGCAAAGGGTCTTTCTAAATTCGGTGTTGAGGAATTCATAGTTGACGGTGTCCTTGTTCTCAACTACCTTGAGTATGCAGCGGGTGGTTTGGACAGATCGCTGATTATAAGGAAGCTGAGAAGAACAGACCATGGGAAGGATATATACCCAATAGATATAACCAGCAAGGGAATTGTTGTCAAGCCCGTGGAATAGGCTTTTATAATTTTAAGATTGAATTAATTTTATAAGTTTCAGAATCATTAATTATATAACCAGGAGATTGTTATGGTTAAGGTACAGGAGATAATGAAAAAATCCGTTGTGACCATTGATCCAGAACTTACTCTTGCGGATGTTGCAAAGATAATGACCAACAACAGGGTTGGCTCTGTGATCATTATGGATAAAACAAAGCCTATTGGAATCATTACTGATGACGACATAGTTGGGACCATTGCGGTGGGTAAAGACCCCAAGAAAGTAAAGGTAAGGGGTCTGAAAAAGAAAACCAAGTTCGTAACCGCATCTCCTGATGAGGATGTGCTGAAGGTAACTAAGAGGATGGTAAAAAACGGGATCAAGAGGGTTCCTGTTATAAAGGATGGAAAACTTCTTGGTATAGTCTCTGACAAAGAACTGTTGCTTATGTCCCCTGAGCTGATAAATATTCTCTCAGAGAAACTGAAAATGAGGGTTAGTTCTGTTGCCAGTTTCGACCAGGTTATATCTGGTATTTGTGAGAGATGTGAAGCCTACTCAGATGATCTTAGAAACGTTGGTGGTAGGTGGCTTTGCGAAGAATGTAGGTAACTAATAGGAGTATATATCAACGATTACCTCCCCGGTTTGTGTGCAGCCAGAAAAAGCAATTAAGAATACAACAAGCATTAATAAAGCAAGTTTCATAAAAGATTTTTGATTTAAACCCTAATAAATAATAGTGGACCCGTAGCTCAGTTGGATAGAGCACCAGAGAACAGATTCGGTGAACCTCCTAAGCTGGGTGTCGTGGGTTCGAAAGTCTCCAGCAACCATCGAAATTCCCACCGGGTCCGCTTCAACCTTTTTAACCTTTTGCTGCAAATAATAAACTATGACTCGCGTTATCTGTGTGGCTTCTGGTAAAGGTGGTGTTGGGAAAACGACAGTCGTTTCAAACCTCTCAGCTGCTCTCGCTGCCCTAGGGAAATCTGTTATCGCGATAGATGGGAACCTTACGACTTCGAATCTTGGTCTGCATCTGGGCATATCCATGTATCCAATAACCCTGCAAGATGTTTTGAGGGGCAGGGCGAACATAAGGGATGCGGTATACCACCATCAGGATGGGTTTAAAGTCGTTCCTGCAGATGTTTCAATGGACAAGGTAATGTCCCCTGATGCGCACAGACTTTTGGATGTTTTCTACAGGTTGGTGGGTGATGCTGATTTCGTTCTTATTGATTCTGCTGCAGGCTTGGGGAAAGAGGCATCCGCATCCGTCAAGGCAGCAGATGAGATGATAGTGGTAACCAACCCTGAGCTGACGGCCTTAACCGATGCTCTAAAACTTGTACAGATGGCAAAGAGGTTTGAAACAGAAAATGTTGGTGTTGTTGTAAACAGGGTAAGGAATGAACCGCACGAGTTCCCATTAAATGATATAGAGGGCTTCTTGAATGTTCCTGTATTAGGCAAGGTTCATGAAGACCACAAAGTCAGAAGAGCAATAGCAGAGAAGAGGCCCATAGTTGCACATTCACCAAGATCTGTATCTGCTCAGCAGTTCATGACAATAGCTGCAAAACTAGCTGGTGAGCAATACAAAGTAAGGATGCCTGCTCTCTACAGAATGTGGGGATGGTTAAGGCGTTAAAGCCGAAAGGTCTAATTCAAGCCCCACTGTTGGTTTCTCAAGATCCCATTTCTCAAGAACGAGTGGGTTTATCTCTCCTACAAGACCAATTTTTCTTCCCTTAAAAAATATCCCAGCTACTCTGCCTTTTATGAAGCTTGTATGCTCTATCCTATTCAATGTGTATTTAATACCAAGGCCCCTGAGTAGGGAATCAAGCATACTTGATATGTCCTCATAACCAATTGAATTATCAGTAAGCGTAACTGCCAGCTTTCTCGTATCCTTTGTTTTCGTCTCCTCTCTGTTATCAAGGTTAACAACATCGCCTATCTCGAATATTCTCTGGGGATATTCAACGTGTTTGTTTCTTGACAGAAATTCAAGCAGGCTTGGGAGCAACCAGGTCCTGAAAACAGACCAGTTAGCTGAAACTATGTTCTCTATCTCAACCACGCTTCCCTCCCTGAGGTTCATCTTCTCAAAAAGATTCCTCTTGTTTGTAAGGATGTAGGATAGGGTTTCCTGAAGACCTAGACCTGCCATTATATCAGACACCTTATTGGAGAAGACCTCAACAGATTTCTGGTTTCCAATCGTTGCTAACTTTGGTATAACCGGTTCTATTTTATTGTAACCATAAGATATAAGCACATCTTCAATAACATCCCTCTGGTGCATTATATCCTGTCTATAGGCTGGATAGAGTAATTTTATCCTCTTTCCAGAGGGTTTTGCTTCATACCTTGCCTGGTTCAAAAACCTGCACACTCTTTCCATACTAAGGTTAAGACCAGAGACCCTATTCAAATAATCCAAGTCAAGTTCGAACTTCTTTGGTTCTAGTTCCGGTGTTTCCAAAATCCTTCCGGGATAGACAACCTTAACTGTTTCTATCTCTCCTCCTCTATCTGATAAAGCAGTAACCATCACATTTAGTGCTGGTATAAGAAACCTGAGGCTGAAGCCTGAACATTCGATAAAGACGTCTTTGGTTTCTTTTGCGACCTTACCTGTGTACTCGGAGTTTATTATTGGTGGTATGGATAGAACCTCTCCAGCAGAATCTATGAACATTGGATACTCTGGAAGTCCTTCAAGCAGATGTCCAAACTCCCTTCCCTTTGGATGCTCTTTTAGGATTTGTCTCGGTGTCAACTCCCTTCTGAATTCCAATGGGATGAACCTTATTCCATCCGGTTTGACTGTTGTGAATTTTATTGGTGGTTTTATTCTGTTCAGATCATATACTCCTATAGCTATCTCTTTCCTGTTCCTTCCAAATGTTGTAGATACTTTCTCTTGTAGTTGAATCAATTGAGAAAGCGAATGATCATCTATTTTCAGATTCTTGACAANNGTTTGATTTCTTTGTTTTGTATCTCGGTAAGCTGCCTGAGGCGTATCTTCCCTTTATCTCCCTTGCTATTCCCTCTGTGCTCCACAGGTCGGGCCTGTTCGTGTCCTTTACATCGATCTTGAGTAGATCTCCTTTAACTTCATCAACCTCTCCCTTAGCGAACAAGATACCTTCCTCTTTCAATCTATTTAGTGGTATGCCTTTTCCCACCAGCCTGCAGAGATCCTGGTGTGAAACTTCGATTGTTGGCATTTTTCCTCCTATATCAACATCCTCTGATTTCTCAACCAGTCCAGGTTCTTAGAGAACAGTTCCCTTATGTCATCAATGTTGAGCTTGAACATGGCAAGCCTGTCAATTCCAAGCCCCCATGCAATAACAGGTTCCTTGACTCCAAGCGGTTCTGTCAGCTCGGGTCTGAATATGCCTGCTCCTGCAAGTTCGATCCAACCCATCTGGGGATGTTTTATAGAGAGTTGAACCGAGGGTTCTGTAAAGGGATAGTAATCTGCGTAGAACCTGAACTCTTTTGCTCCTCCTATCTCTATTGCAAACATCTTCAGTACACCTAACATCTCCTTAAAGGTCAGGGATTTGTCTATCACTATACCTTCCATCTGGTTGAACTCGACTCCATGAGTTGCATCTATCACATCGGGTCTGAAGCATCTCGATATTGCGAAATATTTCCCAGGTATTTCAGGGAGTTTTGCAAGGGTTCTTGCAGAAGACGCTGTTGTGTGTGCCCTGGGCATTAACTGGGATGCTTTTTTTATATCCCATTTGTATCCCCATCCTGTGGATCCGGTTTTCCATCCATTCTCATGGGATGCCTTCACTCTACTCACAACCCCCCTGCTCGGGAGTCTTCCATACTTAGGATGTTTCAGTGTGTACGTCTGGGCCCAGTCCCTTGAGGGGTGATCCTGAGCTTGATAAAGAGCATCGAAATTCCAGAACTCGGTTTCTATCATTGGGCCTTCCATCTCCCTGAAACCAAGTTCGACTAGTCTTTGTCTGACCTCGGTAAGGAAATGCTTGTATGGCTGCCTCTTGCCTGGATATATCTTCTTTCCTGTTACCTTTACATTGTAGGGCTTTATCTTAGCCTTTCTCCACATCCCTGTCTTTATCAGCTCTGGTGCGAGATTATCTATCTCCTTTCCTATCATTTTCTGTGCCCTTTTAACGACGTCTTCCCTCTCCATGTAGATGAGTTTTCTCTTTAGCAAAAGGTCTATCATCTTATCATCAACACGCTTTCCTGTGGATATTTTTCTAAGTGCTTCATGCTCTGGAACCTGACTGGGTTTTCTGACTAAAAAGAGCTTCCCTGACTCAAGTTTGACCCAATTCTTCTTTTTGGCCCACTGTAAGGCTATTCCGAAATTTTCTATCCTCGTTTTCACGTCTTCAATGTCCATTGGCTCCTTTAGGGAATTTGCTAGATTTGCCTCAGGAAGTCCATTCTCAAGGTAACGTCTTCCCTCCTCTGTCAGTTTATACATAGAACCGCTCATGTTATTATATTGGGTATTTATCCTTTTTATCTATCTAACAGGGTTCCATTCCTTGACCCTGGAGTTTCTGAAAAAGAGGTAGTGGAAAAAATTGGACAGGTATACCATCACGAATCTCGGAGTTCCCATGTCTCTGAACCTCCTTATGGTCTCATGAATTGTAATATCCTTGAGGTAGGCAAACTTCCCATGTTTTGAGGCTCTGAAAACAAAATCCAGGTCCTCTATTGCATCAAGGGTTTCATCAAAACCATTAACCTTTTCAAAAACATCCTTCATCACAACGATTCCGTTGTCCCCTGTACCGCAGGGCTTTATATTGTAGAAGAATCTTCTCAGGTTGTGCCATAAAACGTAGAAGCTTTTCTCGAACCCAGATGGATCAACCTCTGCATGGGGCATCACTTTGCAGTTAGCACCCGCTAAGTTGCTCATTGTAAATCGGTCGTAGAGTTCGTTGAAGAAGTTCTCAGGCACCCTCACATCAGCATCAAGAAAGGTGAGTATCTCTCCTTTTGCATGTATTGCCCCGAAGTTTCTTGCCCTTGCTATTCCTTTCTTCTTGTGGAAAAGGACCCTGTCTGTGTATTTCTTCGCAATATCAACTGTTCTGTCTCTGCTTCCTCCATCAACTATAATTATCTCCACATTGTGCTTGGATTTTCTTCTAGCTTCATGGATAGAAGATAGAGAATTCTCGATGGTCTTCTCCTCATGTAAGGTCGGGACTATAACAGAGAAATTACATGCATCCATAATACTATTAAAATGTGCAATGAATTTATACTTTTGGGGTGAAGAATAAGACATGTCAGGAGTCTGGGGGAGCGTCTGGAACGAGATGGGTGACATAGAATTTGGAAAAGAGCCCTATATGTGGAAATTCTATGAAATACTTCTGGAGAATTATGATTTCAAGGGTAAGAAAGTTCTTGAACTTGGATGTGGAACAGGTATAAATTCTGTTCTTATGGCTTTAAGGGGAGCGAAAGTAACGCTCCTGGACTCATCTAGGGAGGCACTGGAGATTGTTGATAAGATCCTGGATATTTTTTCTCAGGATGGTGATATTATTCACGGAAACGCTTTGGAACATGATTTTGATGGAGAATTTGATATTGTTCATTCAGAAGGTGTTATAGAGCACTTTCTGGGAAAGGAGAGACAGAAAATCATAGATGCCCATTCCCAAGCATTAAAGAAAAACGGCAAAGCTGTGATAATAGCACCGAATTCCAAATGCCCTCCATACAGAGTTGGGAAGTTTATTTCAGAAAAATTGGGGGTTTGGATGCATGGTGGTGAGTATCCGTTCTCCAGAAAGGAGCTTGAGTTCAGGGTAAAGAGGTCCGGACTCAGAATAGAAAAAACTATGGGTGGTGAATTCGTTTTCTCGTTTGGGTGGCTTTTTTCTCCAGTGTGGTTGATAAACGGGAAGGTGTTGAAAAAATCCATACAGCAGCCAGCAAACGAAAGGGTAGTGAAGATGAATTACAACAACTTCTTGGCCAACCACTGGGGAAGGGTTTGGGGTGTTGTTGGTAAAAAGACATAACTACCACAATGTTAAGTCTAGCTCATCCTTCTTATTCTTCTTGCTTCTTACCCCTTTGACAAACCCCTTGAAGTAGAAAAGGGTAACGAGTGGTGTATAGTAGAGTATGTATTTTACGAGCAGGAGGGGATTTACAGAGCCCCTCTCCGAGTAGATAAGGATTATCACATGAATGTATGTAGCTATTGTTATTATCACCAATTCTATTATAATGTTCAGGATTGGGATTATAGATAGTGTGGATGCGAAAAGATAGAGGTGCCAGAGAACAAGAACCGCTACCAAGAACCCCAGGATTATGTAAGGCAGGAAATACATCAAGAACTGTGGAGATTTTCTGTAATATTTCCTGTGGCGAAAGAACGTGTAGGCAGAACCTGCCCCCCATCTTATCTTCTGCTTTTTCAGCTCTTCCCTTGTTTCTGGTTCCTCTGTCCTGGCAATTACTTTAGGTTCCCATTGTATTACATGGTCAGACTTTACTATTCTTGCTCCCATGTCATTGTCCTCTGTGAGAATCCTCCCCCAACCACCCATCTTTTGAATAACACTCTTTCTCATAGCAAAGCAGCATCCCCTGAATGATATAAGGGAACCTAAGTACATGTGGGTTCTCAAATGAGATTGAATAAACGTGTTCTCTATGGAAACTAGTTTCGCAATTCCCTTGTTATTCTTTGCAACAAACGTTGGCATCACAGCAGCTACGTTTGGTTTGCTAAACCATGGTATAGTTTTCTTCAACCCCTCCTTCTCGATCACTGTATCGGAATCCAGAAAGAGTAGAATTTCGTTCTTCGCTTTTTCGGTTGCCATGTCCAGAGAAACCGACTTTCCCATCCTCTTTTTGTTCTGTATTACTTTTGCGCCGTAGCTTTTGGCTATCTGTGGAGTTCTGTCATCTGAATCGTTTATAACGATGATTTCTTTTTTTGGATAATCTAGCTCTTTCACTGATTTCAGTGTCTGCTCTATTGTTTTTTCGGATTTGTACGCAGGGATTATCACAGATATTGGTGGTAGTTTTTTGAAATTTAGCTTGGATCTCTGTTTATTTAGTTTTACGATTCCTTCATGACCAAGAAACCAAAATAAGAACGTTAGCAAAATGATGATAATAGCTACCCACATAAAAATTATATTGGGTTGTTATATTAAATCTATTTTCTATATCGCCTGAATAACTTGACCCAAAGTTGCTTGTTGTATATAAAACCAATCATTGCTCCAAAAACAAACCCTCCTATATGTGCCCAGAAGGCAACGTTGCTCCAATCAGTGAAAGCACTGACAAATGCCAGAATGAGCTGAAGGACAAACCAGCTTCCTATTATGACGTACGTAGGAAGCTTCCATAGTGTATAGAAACCTATGGCCTTTATTTTCATGTGTGGCAGCAGAATGAGGTACGCTCCCAATACCCCTGAAACCGCTCCT
>JABAOF010000788.1_pt19 | contig 16189 bp, 22 predicted proteins | sample 7062171 | NCBI WGS metagenome assembly JABAOF01 (sample SAMN14538628, study PRJNA623070) | marine sediment metagenome | biome: marine biome [ENVO:00000428]; feature: marine pelagic biome [ENVO:01000023]; material: deep marine sediment [ENVO:00002113] | place: India: Gulf of Khambhat ...
AGTGGGATCATGCCCCCTTGATTTGAATATCGAAACATAATCGTAGGGATAATCCCCAATCAGGAACAATATCTTTTCGATCAACCTCGTTAGCGTGGTCTCCTTAGCTGCAGTTGCATAATCACCAATGCGCACCTCGCCCCCAATCTTACAAACCCGAATCATCTCTTCAACAACTTTCTCAATATCAATGCTGACGCCGCTCAACGCATTCGTCTCGACGACATAATCGAACGATTCATCAGGGAAGGGAAGGTGATAGAAATCCGCACGCACGTAAAGGCTCGAAGGCACCTTCTTCGTGGCCTGACGCAACATACCTTTAGATGTGTCAATACCTCTACAATCCAAGCCAGCTTTTCGTGCAAGCGCCAATAATGTCCCTGTACCGCAAGCTATGTCCAAGATTGAACCTGCTTCCAGATCAGACGCCACCCTAGCATGTCCCTTGCTCCCAATCGGAAATAAAAATCGCATAGCCAGGTCATAATAACGGGAAAGGCGATCATAGAGTTTGGGGGTCCAGTCGATCAATGGCGTTCGTCTCTTCATGATAGTTGACGCTTTCTTCTCCGTTTTCACCGATCAATAGGACGTTATGATTTCTTAAATCGAGGAAACCAACCCGGCACGCGCTTTTTGTACGCAGACCAATCCGAACCAAACTCTTTCTCCAGGATCTGTTCCTCCCTCTTGGCGCGCACGACAAGCCCGAACATCCCGACAGCAAAAAGTGTCATCGACCAGGTTCGATAGATAAGCATGCCACCCAATCCCGAAAGTATCACTGCCAAATACATGGGATGTCTGACATACGCATAGGGTCCGTGTTCTACAAGACGATGATCCGCGTATAGTTTGACACCGAAACCGCTCGATGCACCGAACATGTCACGAAGCGTGTGCATTCCCCATAGATACAGAACTATGCCGGAGTAGTAGAGCAGCGAGCCGAGGCCAAGTGCTGCCATCCGAACCCAATTTGACAAGTCGACAGGCAGGGATTTCCAAAACGCAACGCCTGCTCCGAAAAACATTAGGATTCCCAAGGCAATGAATGGCCAATTGAGTGGCCTTCTCGATCCCTCCAAACGTCCTGCCGGACGTGTAAGACTACGCAAGATGTTGATGATCGCCACCGACAAGGTGAAGAGACCTGCCACGGCGCCAATGATTTGAACGTACATCTCTAGGTCTTCTAATTCCATGATCCAGCCTGGAGAATACCTCGATGTTTCAGCGCATACGTGTGACAGCAATATGGATTATCTAATCTTCCACCGCATTCATTCACCTGTGAGTTCCTTACCGTGTGTTTCCATGAAAGACCCAATCCGCATTTTCGGAATACGTTCTAACCGACTTGCTGGGTCACGAATGCACCGACCTACCCACTTTTACATTCACCATGGACGATCTAAACAGGCATCATACATCGGTCCGCCCTAGCCTCTCTTGACATACCACCTCGTATCCGAAGCCACTTCTAACAATGGCCGACCGAGCTGGAGTCGAACTTCGCACGAAAAACGCAGAAGTGCTTGGTTTTTTTCTGGAAAAGAGGATCATCCCCTGGCAAAAGGTATTGCATGAGAGTGTCATTTACAAACGCGATAGCGAGGAGATGCGCAGCGTTTTCCAGATCCTCATGCGTAAGCCGTATGACACGAGTTGGCATACTCAACTCCGGGTATTATTCCTCGAATTCACTATTCTCCTATCACCTCCCATTCCCGCTCCGTCGCTAATCTCGATAATTCCCGATCCGGATGGACTGCGACAGGATTGGCGACCAACTCGAGCATGGCGAGATCGTGGATTGAATCTGCATAAGCATAACTCTTGTCCCACTGAACATCCAATCCATGTGCTTCGATGTATTTGTTTAAGTGGTGCGCTTTCTCTACACCAATCACGACAGGTGGAATTATGCGACCCGTATATCGACTGTCTGTCACTTCAAGCGCGGTACCAATATAGGCAGAGGCATCGAGATAGGAGGCGATGCGACTCAATACAGGTATAAACCCTCCCGAAACGAGAATCGGAGTGTGCCCTTTACGCTGGTGCCCTTTCAACCTGTGCACAACTTCTACCCTCATTGTCGGAACGATGAAATCCTCCACCAACCAATCGAAAACCTTTGAAGCTTCTTCGAGACTTAACCCCTCTACAATCCATGCCAGATTTGCTGTCGCATGGTAGAGGACGGTTTTTCTTGAGATCAACTTAAATATGGACAAGAGATGCTTTGGAATGTGCGAGACCAGGTACCTAAATACGACGGGCCAGCGCCGATTAGAGACGGCATAGCGTAACATGCCGTGCCCCATGCGGGTGGAATAGAGCGTTCCCTCAAGATCAAAAAGAACGATGATCATATAACCAGATTATAAGAAACGAGCCATCAATGCTACATCGAGCCGGGTCATACATTGCGTATTAGACGCGCTGTCATTGAATTCCTACAGAAGGACTCTCGATCCTCTTTTCGAACTCGTCATATTGCCGGACGCGTCGCATGCCCACGCTTTCATAAAATGCAGTCGCACCTGGATTCGTTGAGGCTACGGTAAGCCCAGCTCTTTGTTGACCTCTACCCATAAACACGTGGAAGGCATGCAACAATAGCGCTCGGCCAATTCCCATGCCTCTATACTCTTCCCTGACGCCCAGTTGGCGGATCCAACCCTCTTGGGAATAATCGTAGCACAGGCATGCACCCACGAGGCGCGTCTTCTCTACCGCCAAGAACCACAGCTCTGGTTCGAAAAGATCCTCTCGCATCATGAATTCTCTCCAATCATCGAACGATTGTGGATCTCTTCCTGGTTCTTCAAATGCTGCCTGAATGAGGGCATGAATCTCATGGACATCCTGCCCGAGTTCGACCGAACGAACTTGCATACCATCAGGCCATTCTGGTTGAGGGAGCGATTCGTTCAGATCAGTTTGCATTTGAAAATGATAGCGCACCACCTTGAAGCCGGCCTCTAAAACCAAAGCTAGTTGCACTTCGTTTCCATGAGCTACGTAGATTTTTACATCAATTCCTTCCGTTCTCTCTCGCTCATGGACGATCTGTCCTGCGCGCAGTTCACAACGTTCCAGGAGTTCCCGACCCACATCCAGGGATCCCAGGTGAGGATCAAGGTATAGGTCAAAACGAAGCAACGGGCCCCATGGCACAACGGCCGCGTAGCCCAATAACCGATCCTGTGCCGAGATCGCCAGCCAGGCGTCTTGGGTCAGATTTATTCGCCGCCAATCAAAGTGCAAATCTTCAAGATCCGAATCCTGGCTTCCGTACTCGTCGACGTCACAACGAACGATCAAGTCAAATACCACCCCCACATCCTCTAGCGTAGGGCGCCGAAACGAGAATTCTCGCGCGTCTCGTGACATACGCTGTCCCTCGGGAATTCGATACGGGAAACCAGTTGAAGCGCTCGTCGGTAATTGCTATGTTTCAACATTTCCGGCTCACTCCATCGACGAGTTTAATTATTGGGTAAAGTTGAAAACTTCTGGCTTTGTCTTGATGAAAACCTGATTCGGAGTATGCGGCTCTGCCAGCTCCTGGCAAGGTGCCTGCCCTAGATTATCACCAAACTCCTCTTCAAGGTGATTCTTTACCTCCCGTTCGAATTCATACGCTTCCGCCTCAAATGGGATCCCCTCCCCGTAGCCACGAAAGAGGTACGCCCAGAAATATTTGGCGAAAAACCTCAACACACCTTCGCGCTCAAGCTGCTCCACGTGTTTGACTTCATGACCGAGAAGGGCCAGACCTCGGGGTGAGTGAGGGTCGAACGCATCGACCTTGCGGATATAGATTGAATACCCCAAAGTGATCGCAGCTGTCTCCGTCCCCGCGAACCTTTCACTACTCAGGAAGCGAGTGATCCGCCCTGCCTCGCGTAATCGAACCCGCGCGACGACGCCGGGATCCATGAACCACTCCGGTCGTGCAAGAAGATTTCTAGCACATGCAGGAATACGATCAGGAATTAACATACCCACAACCATCCCTCCAAGAAGAACTACCATCGCCCTCGATCATACTTCAGCTGCGATGCTTCTTTCCAAACGCCGGGCATCTTTTCGAATAAACGGATCATCAACGTCAATTGATGTCAGATATGGATAAGCCCGAGGCTTGCGATAGGCATTGCCCCAGACCTCACGCTCCCTGTACGCCCTCAATCGATTTAAATCAAACGCAGCAACAAACACGCCTTCAGCTTCTCCGGCTTCGAGGATCTTCATGTCTAAGGATCTTTCCTCCTCATCAAAGGCCTGACCATCAAAGGCTATAGAATGACCATTGCCTTTAGGGGAGACATAGTTCGCCATAGCAACACCGACCATGTTCTCAAAAGCTCGTGCTTGAAATTGAGCCTTACGGTTTTGATCGATATCGCATGCATTTGGTGTCAGGATCACTTCCCCCCCACGAAGCATCAGAATGCGAGCCGCCTCCGGGAATTCTCGATCGAAGCAGATCATCGTGCCCACTCGAACCGTTCCACCTTCGGTTTGAAGATCACCAACTTGGAAGGAATCTCCAGGCGTTAACGCTCTCTCGACATCGAAATCGCATGTGTGGACTTTACGATACGTGAAGAGCAATTTTCCATGACGGTTAATAATAGAGACCGCGTTGTAAGGCATATCGGGTCCTATCTCGAGATACGTCAGTGCAATCGCCATATTCAATTCTTTCGCTAAATTGCGGAAGTGAATGAAGTATGGATGACGCCGATCGATGGCGAGCGAGCGCCACATGTCCATCTGAGAAGAATCCTCAAAATCACCGAACGTGTATCCGACATTCCATAGCTCAGGAAACAACGCAATGTCCGCGCGCTTCTCTTTCGCCAGGCGGCAAAACGCATCACCTTGCTCAAGACTCGCCTGCTGATCCCATCCCAGGGAGGCCATTTGCAGGAGTGCAACATTGAATATCATGCGAATTCCGTCCTTCTTTCAACTTGGATTGATTCTTCTAACAACCTCATTCAAACGGCAGAGGGACCTCTTGAAAATCACCACCGAACACTCGCACCCAAACAGACTCTCCCGGAACAGCCCATCCGATGAGCTGACTGATTTCTGCCAGCAGCACGCCACCTGTCAGCGTATAGGAATCTCGGTCGAAGAAGTAATAGACTAACGGGGAAGGCCCTCCGAGCATTTCCTTGGAAGCTGCTGGTGCTCCGATCAAATGATCCCCGTCCAAATCCCAAAGCAGAAAAGGAATGCTGATGGTGTACCACCATTCCTCTGAGTGCGATGGATCTATTGCCAGGTCGGCGGATGCGCTTCCATCGGACTTCGCCCACACAAGACGTGGCTCATCAGGTCCACCCCAATGCGCAAGGATCACCTCGGTGCTGTCGGGGGACCAGACAGGCCGGTCGGCGATACTTCCTGTTCCGTGCTTATCCACATCGGAAATCTTGATCTCCTCTTCGGTGTCGACACGCACGAGGTACAATCCCGGATCAATGTCCAGCTCGTAGCCCGTTTCCCTTGTGTACGCGATAGCCTTGCCGGATGGAGCCACGCTCCAGGTGAAGGTGACATTTTCCGCTAACACACGGTCCATACCATCCAAGGTGCGCCAGTGCAATTCATACGTACTCTCCGTGGCGAGAATATACGCTATAGCATGCCCATCCGGTGCCCATTGCGCTTCGACGACGTTGTCCGAATGAATGACCTCCACCGCACTGTTTGTGAGATTTAAGATCGACAAATCACGCACCGAGACGTTCCCAGGACCCGCACCATGGGAGGTAAATTCCTTGGAGAATAGGATGCGATCAGATTCTCCATTCCAGCCATGATACTCGCCCATAGAGACCGGGAGCGTTCGTTCATAGGGTTCCCCATCACCTAACACCCACATACGATCTCCCCTGCAAGAATAACAGGTCCACAGTATCTTGGTCGCAGGAACTGTCGTAGCCGTAGGCAACTCGAGTGTAGCAATGTTCGTAGGCTCCGGCATCGCCGAAAGCGTCGCAGCAACTCGCGTCTCCAACTGGCTTTCGTCAACTTGAGGAGATTCAATAGCCCGGCCACAGGCTGTAAGTGCAATGAAGGTAACAAGCAGCAAAGTGCTCCAAGTCCTACAAGACATAAAACCCTCCTGATTTTCCTTTCAACCGGGAATGGATGCCTGCAACCAGGCGATTCGATTGCGCTTCGAATCCTCCGTAAGCGTGTCGCTGATTTTTTGATCTCATGGCCGATGGCCTACTCCATTGTAAGTGCGAATTGTACGCTGGCGACCTCAGATCCTAGGGAAAGAACCAAGAGTAGCGCATTCATCTCAGCATATACATCCTTCCCATCGATGAGACGAATCCACAAGGCTATTCACTCCCGGAGAAAGATGCGCTGGTGGGTGATTCTCCCTCAACAATCCAATGAAGGGCTCTCGCTCTTGCCATCAATTCACCGCTCGCATTTCGAACGTCTGCACTGAAGATAAGTCGGCGACCCTTACGTTCCAACAATCGTGCTTCGACGATTATGTGCTCAAGATCGAGTGTAATCGGTCGGCTATACTTCACTTCTAATCGCCGGGTGACATTTTCAGATGCCACAAGCATACTGAGTGGCCCAAATGTGTTGTCAACCGCCGCAGCAACCATTCCCCCCTGCATCGAGCCGTACGGATTGAGATTCTCCTTGAGAACGGGAAACCGGGTGGTTAATGAGCCTTTCTCAAGATCGAAATCCAAGAATTCACCCTGCATGGTAATGAAGACCGGTGGTGGAATGAGATAATTCTCTATTCGATCTCCGAGCTTCTTATGCAGTAAATCCACAATCGAAGACAGCAACACAATTCACACCCCATTCTCTCTACAAGTTTCGATGAGGGTCTTTCGATATCGGGAATAAAAGTAAATCACGATGCACACGATTATGCAAAGCATACGATGAGGGAATCTTCTTGAGTTCTAAGACATTTCCTTCCGGATCGATAAACTTTGCCTGTCATGTGTATTCATATTCTCCGAGGTCACCGTGGAGTTTAACACCCTTACTGCGCAGCTCTCCGTGTGATCGCTTGAGATGCTTGACGTGGATTCCAACGATCATGGATCGTTGCTCAGGTGATTTTGTCGCGTCGGAACGCCTCCCCCCGCTAAAAGCTCTAAAAGCCGTCCATTCCCGGCATCGAAATGCGCCCGACCATCGTCTCGATCTAGCAACTCGAGCCCGAGGACATCCCCATAGAAATGAATCGAGCTCTCCATGTCCTCGACAAATAAACCGCTACAATTCATCCCTTTAACTTCCACCTTTCTCCTGGTGAATGTCATCAGTTGTTCCCCCGCTCGCAGCTACGAGCATTTCCATTACTCGACCCCAATCCCACACTATTCTGGGTGCGACCTGGGACATCTTAGCAACGCGAATCCCGCCCACATCATATTAATTGGTATGGATAGCAGTATTAAAAAGCTGGTCAACTCAAATTGGAAAACATAAAAATTCGTTGCAATGATTAGGGTTCCTGTCAATAGTACGGCCAAGCGGGAGCGTTCCATAAGCCGGGCGATGTAAATCCACGCTACGATGAGATAAATCATCCCTAAGAGGAAACTAAAGAAATCGACGAGGAAATCCATTATGCTGCTGTGGAAATATACAATCAAGCCGAGCAAGCAGAAAAATCAATACTCAGGTTGACAGCGCCTATCACCCCGCACAACGCTATGGCTATACGCAGTTTTTTGCCGTTATTCTCTGGGAGGCGTCATCATAAGCGGTAAAGGCGCTCGAAACCCACTCTCTAGCTAGTTACTCCAGACCGAGTGCAGAAACAGTCACATCGAAATCGCATGAGCACCCGCCAGGATCTCATGCAACGAAGACCAGCGAATTACGCCCCCTTCGTTGGATCCCCCTTTTCGAAGTTCAAGCGAACGGCCTGTCTCACAAAGTCACCCAACGCTTGCTCATCGATGTCTTCGACGCTGGTGAGTTTAATGTGTCGCATTTTGTCCCCGTCACCCTGCAACAAGCCTTTCGGATCGTCAAGATCGACACCGCGCCAAAAACCGAAGTTGACAGAGTTTTTGAACGCCTTGAAATAGCTGAAGGGTCCGTTAAATTCGTAGACAGGTTGTGCCCACTTAATCGATTCCTCGGCCTCAGGCGCAGCATCTTTGATGATCGTTCTTATCCTCGCAGCTACCTCCGCCTTCCATCCATCGAGGCCAACGATGTAGGCGTCAACTGTTTTATCGGCCACAAAAATCCTCCAAAAAGTGTGATATTAGATCTTACCACAGGCTTCGGCTAGTCATCGGGGGGATCACAGGAACAATGTAACTTCAATAATTGCTCTACCTACTAGGCACCATAAAACACATTAAATGGATCGGGCTACGAAATTGAGCGCCCGCCAAGTCAACCCGTTGCGATAACGGAAATGCGTAATACGTGAAGCGGACTTTGGGAGATTTTGGAAACGAACTTCGGTCGGGTATCCCCGTGGAGGCTTGAAAGCACATGATTTACGAAATAGTCTTGAAGCGGAGGACGTTGAGTTTTTCTGCCAAGGAGATAACCTCGTACGCTGATGACGCGAGGGAACCGCCAAAATTGCATGTCTTCGATATTGAGGATTTTCGGTCCGCGTGTTATCTCCAACATCGATCGAAGCTGACCGTCGAGACGCTGTCGGTCCCGCTGTTTAAGATCCGGAAGTGAACCGAACGTGGTTCGGAATAACAACGCTTTCCGGATCGAGTAATCTGGTGTGAGGATGTAGACGACAATCGCAAAGTCAGCCCCAGCGGAGGCATCTGAAGAAGGGCGATCTTCTGTGTTGAACAGCCTCGCCTCTAGTTTGACTTGCCATTCAACACCTTCGTACGCGACACCTTCAAGCCCACGAATGAGCGCTAAGGTGTATTCGGCCTCTTTCTTATAGCTGCCCAAGGATATGTCCATAACAGTCGAAGCAACATACGCCCTAGCGGATTTCTTCACACGATCCGGTAATTGAATTCGCTGCTTCATCTGCAATCCATTTGCTAGCCGCCTTTGGACACTTCGCTATCTAACGGGGCTATGAGCACAATCATACACTGGTTCTAATTATATATACCCATAGTTGGGGGATCATAATAAGAAAAATGGAAGTACAACTTAGCTCCGTTTTTGGGATGCAGGCATCGATAAGTTTACCAATGGCACGATGCTCCGCGAAGGTGAAAGCGCTTAATCTTCACCCCGGACTTCATACCGCAGCCAAACCCGACCGCCGTCTTCGACTTGTGCGGAGATCAACCGTAACTTTGTAGGCCACTCGCTTTCTTGCAACGCCGGGCACTCGAAGAGCGACGGTGTCTTAAATCCACCGATCACTGCTGGGAAGAATTCGATGTTGATCTCATCTACCAGATCAGCACGTAATAGAGCACCGCCCAATTTACCTGGGGATGTCGAAAGCACGCATTCCACGCCTAATTCCGAGCTTATCTTTCCAAGTGCAACTTGCAGATCGACACGCTGCTTGCCTGCCACGAGATAGGGAATACCCTCTCGCTGCAAGTATGCAAGATACTCAACGGGTGTCCTCTCAGACACCAATACTAAGAGATGCCAGCCACGCCACTCCTCTTCCGGCCACTCTTTGTATTTCCAACGAACCCGCCCGCGGCTATCTACCACGATGAACCAACCCTGATGCTCAGGGCGCGTTAGGATATCCTCCGGCAAATAATCCTCATACAAGGCGAAACTCTCACCCGCATAAGATGGAAGTGTTTCAGGCTCCTCATTCCATAATACGAGTGAGCCGCTACCTTCGAGAAAAGCTTGTGGTTGATGCTTGGACTTGATCCAATCATAGACATCACTTGACCCAGCTGACGCTCGCCACCGTTCATCTCCGTACAACAGGAGCACATCCGGCGCGAGGGTAAGTCGGCCATCGAGAGAGGCCTCACCAAACAAGACGAGACGTGGTCGTTTCATGATATCCTCGATTTATCGAAATTCAGCACCCCGAAACCATCACGTGAAGATTGCTTCTTTTTGTAAGACGACTCAGCATAGACCTGCTTCATTCCCGCGTCAGGTCCCATCGACGAGAATGATGTCTAAGTTATCGAGCAGAGACATGGCTTCTGGTAGCGAGAACTTAGTCTGTTTGAGAATATTTTCCCCCGGGTCGATGTTGTAATTTCGGGCCCGGCTAAGGTCTGCCTCCGTCAGGTCCGTATTTACAAATAGACTTTGGGCGAGATCCGTTCCCGTAAAGTCAGCTTGAGACAAATCTGCCTCTCGGAAATCAACCTCCGTGGCGATACAGTCTTTGATCTGGATACCCTTCAATTCCAGTCCGATGAACGTACAATGGTTGATGGTGGATTTATAAAAGCCGATCGGGTTTGCCAGCGCGGTTGTCCAGTCTGCTTCCGTCCAGTTGACCCCGATGACCTTCGAGTTCTCGAATTTCGTTAAAGAAAAAATGCTTCCCGGCACTTTTATTACCCCCAAATTACAGTCTAAGAAGACGCAATTGGAAAATCGGCAATTATGGAAAACAGATTCAGTGAAATTACAACGGATGAAGCCGCAATCAAAAAACTCCGTCGAATTAATGCGGCCGCGTTCCAAATGGATTGCGTTGAAATCCCGATCTGCAAAGTACTCAGACGAGGCGAGGCTGGCAGCCATAATCGGTCACAAGAGATTCATACTCCTCAATTGGTCGACAATGCCTACTGCGGATTTACTCCGGTCCATCGTGTAGATGTGCACCCCCGGCACTCCCGCTTCCAGGAGTTCCACACACTGCTGAACTGCGTACTCAATTCCAAACTCAAGCAGAGCTTCCTTATCATCCTCGTCTATTGAAGCGATCCCCTCCCGCACATCATCCGTTATGGTTGCCCCACACAGGTTGGCTAGCGTCTCCATCATCTTAACACTGTAAATAGGCATTACTCCCGGCAGGATTGGAACTTCGATACCGCTGCTCCTGCATCGCTCCATGAAGTCGAAAAAATACCTGTTGTCATAAAAGTAGTTGGTGATGATGTAATCCGCTCCTTGGTCTACCTTCAATTTCAGATATTCCAAGTCCTTCTCTATGGACATAGCGTCGATATGCCCCTCGGGGTATCCTGCCACGCCGAGGCAAAAATCGTACCTCGGTCGTATGAACGCCACCAAATCAGATGCATAAGGTAGGCTGTCTGGATGCGGCATGAATTCTTCCTCTCGAGGGGTGTCACCACGTACGGCCAATATCGTCTCCACACCTAACGCTTGATAGCTGTCGAGAACTGCGATGATGTCCTCTGGAGCCAAGCCAAAGCAGGCGAAGTAAGCGACGACGTCCAATCCCATTTCACGTAACAATTTCTCGACGAGTTGTCGAGAGCCCTCTCGCGTTGATCCGCCGGCCCCGAAAGTCACCGAAACGAAATCAGGTTTCAATGCCGCTAGCGCGTCAATCGCCTTCTCCAGGCTCAGGGCTGCTTTTTCTGACCTTGCAGGAAAGAGTTCAAATGAGAGCGTGGGTTTGTCTTGCGACGCCCATAATTCTGTAAGTTTCATCGCTCGTATCCTTCCAGCGCTCAAACGAGAAACATAGTGAGCGCAATCCACTGGCCTTCCATTGCAACTTCCCGTTTTGTCTACGAACCCTTCTCGGCACCTCCATTCACCAACCAGTGTAGATACTCTTCAATGTTGGTGTAACCGTCTTCGTCGAGATCGGAGTTCCCGTCGGAGGGATCGTCTGGATCTAAACCCATCGCCAACTCCCAATCATCAGACATGCCATCGTGATCGGAATCGGCCGGAGGAATTCCAGGTGCTAACTCGGGATGGCCGCCCACTTCTTCGGGCGAGTCGATGATAGCGCCGGTACCCTCGCGGACATCGCCTATGATACGGGCATCCACCGCATCTCTGTGTGGCATTGTGGCACCTGCCCCCTCCAACACATGCTCTCGTGACCGCTCGGCGGATTCCTCCGAAACACGATTTGTTTCAAACCTCACGAAGCTGCGATACTCTTCCGGGGCGGTACCATTCTCACCATAACCAAAACCCACAAGGGTCCATTCGTCTACCGACGAGTCAGGGCGGTGCGGGCCAAAATTGTCTTGAACGTATATTCTTGGATTCCCGCCAGCGAGCAAAATCTCATAATTGCCTGGTTGTGTGGAGGGGCCCGGCATGAAAGTATTTCCGATAAAGTTCAAGAATGTGTTTGCGTCATTATCAACGATCTCTGCCGGCAGGATGCCCCAGTTATAGATGACATTGTTGACAAAGCTGTGCGTTCCCCCCTCTATGATCAACGGGTTCCGGAAGTCATTATGCGCCAGTAAGGAATGATGGACAGTCACGTGATAAGAACTGTCTCCAATCAACAAGCCTGCGCTATGCGTGCCCTTGCGATGTCGGCTTCGATTCAACGCCTCGCTGATGATAGACCAGGAGATGGTTATGTCGTGCGCCCCGTACCAAGTACTAATGACCTCATCTTCGCTCCAGCCTGCCGAAATGTGATCTAATACAACGTTATACGCTCCTTGCGTGTCCTCATGTTTACCCAGGAGGGCGATCGCATCGTTTACATCGGCATCCACGGGACCCTCATTTCCTGGTCGCACACGGAGATGCTGGATAAGAACGTCATGTGTCGTGATCGTGATTCCCGCGCCTTTGATACAAATCCCGCCCCCAGGCGCCGTTTGACCGGCGACCGTTACAAACGGATGGCGAATATGCAATTCCGACTGGAGCTCGATAGTACCCCCAACTCGAAAAACGATAATACGTGGTTGGGAAACGTTAAGTGCGGCGCGGAGCGATCCGGGGCCATCATCGGCCAGTGAAGTCACCTCGATCACAACGCCTCCTCGGCCGGCGACGGTGCGTGTTCCAAATCCTTCAGCGCCGGGAAATACGGGCAAACCTACCTGGGGCTCCACCACTCTCGGTGTGCTCGGATTTTTCTCAGGCCCCGGCGTCATCGCATCGTCAATCATGGGGACTCCAATCACGACGGCAAACGCGAGCAAGAACAGCCCACCGATGCCGGTGAAGATCCAGCCAAGGTCCGCTCGTTGCTGAAGCCGAATCATCCTCATGCCCAAAAGCATCGACACAAGGGGGCAAATTACCATTGTCCCCCATATGACAAGAGGCCCTGGAAACTTCATCAGGTAAGCGTCGAATATGTTGACTACACGAAAGATAAAAAGTAGTGCCGTAACCCAAAGGACGAAGGTTATTCCCAAGAGGATAAAAGCCGTTTTCGCATATCGTTCTGCGATTTTTATCATTTTGCTCGAAGCCAGTACTCAGAATTCCCTCGACCTCGGTCCCACAAACCTGATAGGGTAATATGCTTGATCGACCGGCGTTCATTTATTGTCCAGGATCAGGTAAAGATCAACTACGTTGACTTTCTCCTGTCTTTCCCGGAACGCCGTTCCTTCCCACTTCTGCGCTCAGGTCCATCATAATCGCGATCGTCAGATATTCTCCTATCTTTTCCTGACCGTCTATCCTTCCCAGATCTGCGCTCCGGTCCTGAATAATCAGGCTCATCAGCTTTATTTTCCAAGTCCGCTGACTCTTCCTTCTCCTCAACAGAATAGTGACCCTCTTGGGACATGATATGGTCCTTTCGTAATTCACATAACTTTAAGGATCCCACTTCAACCTAAGCACTGACTATCGCATTACCATATGTTTGCCGCTTCTTTACTCTCATCCCTGGGGATAAGGGTGATGGCGTCATGCGGACATGCAGCTCTACATACCCCACACCCAAAACATTTTTCCGGCGAGATATACACTTTCCCCAACGTCGATGAGTAGAATTGAGCGCCAAACTGGCACTGGCTCATGCACGTTTTGCACCCATTACAAAGATTCCAATCAATCCGGCACACGTATTCCGCACGGAAAAACCTTGGACTCCCACCTCGTTCAATGTAATGTTTGTATGCATCACAATCTCGGTCACAGTTGCATAGGCCAATCACATAGGGGGTTACGCCAGTCCAGATACTGTGCATAAGCCCTTCTTGATCGTATTTTCGGAAGATCGCCTTGGTCTCTTCCTTGTCAAGAACTTCCAAGGAAGATGACGCCTCTGGATATTTCCCCAAAATCCCTCTCATATCCATCCCTAAACCAAAGCAATAACGTTTATCCGACTTGCCCGTATGAATATATCGACATCCGCACGGGAGTCGTGTGATGGAATCGACAATGTTTATAACCTCTTCAACGTCCTCGATGGGTAACACTTGTCCGAAGTGCACGATCTTTCTTCGCCTCACAATCTCATCCACGGAAGGTTGGAGCACGTGCTGTTCAACTGTTGATTGAGCTTCCACATCTGTAGCACTACTTGTCTCGGTTACGAAACCTGTTGCAGGTATGACGAAACTGTCAATGAAATTATTCAACCATTCAACACGCGTATCGGCACCTGCGAACTCAAATTGTTCAGAGGAGAGTTGCTCATGCAGTAGCTCCGCTGAATAATTTCTCATTTGAAGATACCACTTCTTTCCTTCTCCATGTTCGGTGCAAAATTCACACATTTCTGACCTCCGAACAATCAGGCGAGCAAGTCCTCGTCAAGTCGCCGAATCTCCTTCTTGCCCAAGTAGTGGGACGAAAACAGGCTGCCGTTGTATACAATCCCGAACACACCGTACGCTGAAGGTGACTCGGCTCTCAACTGCTCGCTGCTTCCAAACTTCACGGTTTGCGTACTGATTCCTCGTTCCTTGAACACCATAAGTGCAAACTGTACAGTATCAGGGGTGTATGGACATTGATCTGAATAGAAGACTGTCATCTATCCCTCTGATTTTGGCTTGCCCCTGTAACAAAAGAAGCCTTGTTTCTCAACATTCGTGCTATCAACGGAAAAGAGTTTAAAACCTGCATCCATGTTCGAACCTCGAAAAAGATCCTAGTCGAGATCAAATTTCGCCGTGAGAAGATCTGCGCACTCTCAACATAGCACAATCTTGGCGTCGAGCCAATTTAGCGTTCCAGTCGTGTCTACAGCATAGCGATCCTATTCAAGCACGTTCTCTTCAATGTCGTACTTCCCACATCGAGCCAACATAATCTGGCAGATCTTGATGACCCAGCATTTGCCGAATCGCGTGCGCTTCACCTAGATGAAACCAGCAATGGTAGATATTCCTGAGCAACGATGTTCCCACATCCTCCGAGACATCTTCGCCTTGCCACACCAGATGATCGCTAAGAACATCTTCCGTAATTGCATCCAAATACTTGTCTGCCAGACTTGTAATATTACGCCAGTGTTCCCACATCTCATTCCAATCTGGCGTGCTCGCAGGCTGGCCATATCCAACGAGCTTGTATAAATTCGGGGCAATGTTCTCCCCTTGAGCCAATTGGACCCATAAATAGTGCTCCTGGCCGGCTAAATGGCCGACGATCCAACTCAGACAATTCATGGGCCACAATCGCTTTTGCGAATCTTCTGTGGGCACACCCTGTATACAACGCACGAACTCGCTACGCGCAAAGCGGAGTTGAGTAACTAATGGATGGGTCATAGGTCCCTCTTAATCATTCAATTCTGATCCACGGTTACCAGATCGATCTCCTACCCTACCCTAGGCAATCCGGGAAACACATGGACTCAAGCAAGCGTGCTGGAAGGTTTTCCAGCGGTTGGCGCGTTGACGTAGTGCTTGTCTTTCATAAAGTCGTAAGTTCCACCCTGTTCGCAAAGCAAGACGAAACGAGTTACAGAAGAAAATCAGACAGCACGCAGTCTTTTATATTTAGATCTTGTCGGTCAGGAGTACTACGATGGTGCCAGAATCTCCCGGGCCTTCTCCAGGTCGTCTACGCCAAGTACGAGACGCGTTGAGGTGGCAAGGTAGGAAAGCTGAATATTTACGTCACCGGATGCCAATTTCCTAGCGACCTCACCAAGAACCCCCGGTCGATCTTCCAATTCCACGACCACAACGTCCTGCTCACCCGTAACCTCGATACCTGCGGCCTCGAGTGTTTGGCGAGCTTTCTCAGGTTCCTCCACGAGTATGTGGATAAGGCCTTTGCCTTCCGCGGTGACGCCACAAAAACCCTCGATGTTAATGCCTGCCTCACCTAGGGCTTC
>JABAOF010046156.1_pt3 | contig 16172 bp, 15 predicted proteins | sample 7062171 | NCBI WGS metagenome assembly JABAOF01 (sample SAMN14538628, study PRJNA623070) | marine sediment metagenome | biome: marine biome [ENVO:00000428]; feature: marine pelagic biome [ENVO:01000023]; material: deep marine sediment [ENVO:00002113] | place: India: Gulf of Khambhat ...
TAGATATGATACCGAAGGTGCAGCTCGAGTTTGGTGTATTGAAGCCTCTCTACTTTAAAGATGACGACACGAGTGATTTTGGAATTCCCGTTGAAGTCGATAAAGGGCTGTGGATAATATCAGCCGGAGCGAGCATACATATTTAGTCTCCGGTAATCAATTCAACAGTTACTATTTAAATACACCTGGTGTCTGTACGTATTGCCATTGAGGTAAGAGACAGTTATGGAGAGTGAGAGGATATTATGGAAGCTCTTCGGCCTGAAGCTTGTTGGCTTCAAGAAACTCGATGACGGGCAGATTGTCGGAACGGGAATATTGAATCCCATAGTAAAAAAGCTGAGCATCATTCCCATGATCTATCTGCAGGCCAGGTTTTATAAACAGTACGACAATCTGCCCAGATGGAAGGGAAAGAGAGTCGCAAATCCATTCGCTCCTCCAGTGGGAACCCTTCCCCAAATACGGGCTCTCAAGGGTCTCGTGAAGACACACCTCTTTGGCAAACCCTTTCCCGTTGCCATGACGTTTGCGGTTACCTATAGGTGCCAATGCCGCTGTGTTCACTGCAGCGCCGGTGATCACATGAGAATGGATGTTGAAGAGCTTTCCACACAGGAGGCAAAGAAGGTAATCGATGACAGTCAAAGACTCGGTGTTACCATCATTGCCTTTACCGGAGGGGAACCGTTGCTCCGTTCCGATATTTTCGAGCTCATAGCCCATGTAGATCAGAAAAAGGCGATGCCCATTCTCTTTACGAACGGATATCTCTTGACCGAAGAGAATGTGGACAGTCTTGCCAATGCCGGTCTCTATACCCTGTTTGTCAGTCTCGACAGCCCGTTCCCTGAAGAACATGACCGTTTGCGTGGAATGTCCGGGCTCTACAGGAGAGCAGTACGGGGTATTGAGATGATGAAATCAAAAGGCGTGTTTGTAGCAATCTCATCATACGCCACCAGGACAGGAACCAGTCGGGGGATGTATAAAAAGATGTACAATCTTGCTCAGCAACTGGGTGTGCATAATGTAATTCTGTTTGACAGCGTCCCAACGGGGAACCTGCTGAAAGACACAAGCGAAATGCTCACCCGGGAGCAGCGAGAAGAGATCATGGAGTACTCAGCACACATATTCCAGCACAGTATAATTCCCCCCCTCTCCTCACAAGCGTGGCAAAATTCACTGGAGGGCTATTTGGCAGGCATCGGATGTCTCGCGGGAAATATCCAGTTCTACGTTTCCGCCTACGGCGACGTTACACCCTGTGACTTCAACCCACTCTCATTCGGCAACATTCGGAGCGAGCCGCTGAAGAATATATGGAGCAAAATTGTTGAACACCCGGCTTTCAACCACCGGGCGCAGTACTGTCGAATGCAGCACCCGAAATTCCGACATTTTTACATAGATCCCATTCCCGATGGTGCCAGCTTGCCCTATCCTATTGAGAAGATGGAACGCATCGATTATCTTCGGGAAAGCATTTCCTCATCGCCGAAAGTGCGTGGGTAGATGAGATCCATCCAATCCCTCGGATAGCCGTGATCAAAGACTGCCGCGGAATCGAGTTTTTTCCATATTTCTTCCGGCATATCCCAATCACCGGAGACCAGATTGTCGTCTAGCTGCTTCCGGGTCCTCGCACCTATGATTACCGAGGTTACCCTGCTATCATGGAGGAGCCAGCCGAGGGCAATCTGAGCGGGCGTTTTTCCTGCTTCACCTGCCGCTTTCTTGACATCATCAATTATGCGAAAACCACGCTCATGCCAGAATCGTGGCATAGTGAACTTGGAGGTTATGGCAACCCGAGTTCCCGGATCGGGTTTATCGGCTTTTTTATACTTACCGGTGAGCATACCCGATGCAAGAGGACTCCAGCAGATAAATCCCATGCCCTGGTCTTCACATGCAGGGAGGATCTCACGCTCCACGTCACGAACAATCAGATTGTACTGGTACTGGCCGCAGATCAAAGACCCCAGGTTCATCGTGGAGCTTATACCATTGGCCTTCAGTATTTGCCACGAAAACAGATTACTGCACCCAATGTATCGAACCTTTCCAGTGCGAACGAGATCATCGAGGACTCGCATTGTTTCCTCGAAAGGCGTGGAGGGGTCGGGTCCGTGAATCTGATAGAGATCGATATAATCTGTCCCCAACCGTTTCAGACTTGCATCNNTTGCATCGCAGGCTTCCATGATATGTTTTCTCGATAATCCCTTGGCATTAGGTGTCTCTCGCATACGGAAGAAGCATTTAGTGGCAAGTACGATGTCATCTCTGCTGCGTTCTTTGAGTGCATCTCCCAGAAAGATTTCCGAGTTTCCCTCACTGTACATATCCGCAGTATCAATGAAATTTCCACCGGCATCCAAAAAGCGGTGTGTTAGTTGGATTGATGTCCGTTTGTCGCATCCCCAATCTTTGTTTCCGAAGGTCATTGCGCCTAGACAAACCCGCGATACAAGTAATCCCGATTTTCCAACATAACGGTACTTCATATTCCCCTCCTCCTCTACGGAATAATTCTCGAGGCTATCCTATTCGCATTTTCGGTTATTTTCATTTCGTCGTACCCGGTCAACCTGCCGTTCTTTACGACAATACTCCCGTTTACAATCGTATACTCAGTTTGATGGTTTATCCCGGCAAAAAGCAGTGCTGCCACAGGATCGGAAAGAGTGCCCGCGTATTCCAGTTTATCGATGTTGAAGAGGGCGAGATCTGCTGCCCATCCCTCCTCTATCCTGCCGATTCTTTTGAAATTCAAGAGGCGGGCGCCGTTTTCTGTTGCAATCCTGAATACATCCCTGGCTGTAAGTGCATCTGCACCGTATTTTACACGCTGGAGCAGAAGAGCCGTTCTCATTTCTCCGAGGAAATCGGAGGTATCGTTGGAGGCAGAGCCGTCAACTCCAAGTCCGATGTTTATACCCATATNNCCATATCGAGCATCTCTTTAATCCTCGCAATTCCTGATCCGAGTCTCATATTCGAGGAGGGACAGTGAGCGATCGCTGTTCCAGTTTCTGAAAGTATTTTCATCTCTTCATCGTTAAAGTAAATACCGTGGGCGTAGGATACATCCTTTCCGACAAAGTCCAGGTCCATCATGAGGCGGAGTGGCCTCCTTTTGTAGACTTGCATGCAGTAATCATCTTCCTCGGAGGTTTCCGCCAGATGGGTGTGCAATCGCACTCCATATTCACGGGCCAGGATAGCCGATTCCCGCATAAGATCTTCGGTTATGCAGAAGGGACTGCAGGGCGCTAGTACTATCCTTTTCATGGAGAAATCTGAGCTGTCGTGGTAACTTTCGATTACCCGCTGGCTGTCCCTGAGTATCTCGTCCTCGGTTTGAACTACTGAATCGGGTGGTAGTCCGCCATCTTTCTCGCTCAGAGACATGGACCCGCGGCAGGGGGAGAATCGTATTCCCAGCTTCTCTGCAGCTTCGAACTGTATGCCCATCAGGTCGCCGCTGAAATTGTGAGGGTACAGATAATGATGGTCGGAGGTGCAGGTGCACCCTGTTTTCAAGAGCTCACCAATTGCAACCATCGATGAAAAGAAAACCGCTTCTTCCCCAATATTTTTCCAGACTCCGTACAGGTAGACGAGCCATTGAAAAAGCTTCGCGTTCTGTACTTCCGAAAGATTCCTGGTCAGTGTTTGATAGAAGTGGTGGTGGGTATTGATGAAGCCGGGCACAACGACCAGGTGTGAACAGTCTATGGTTTCTGCCATCTCACCTGGGTCTGGTTTAATATACTGAGCGATCCGCTCGATCCTACCGTTTTTAATAAGGATGTCATAGTCAGCATGGAGCTCACGCTCGGGGGAGCAGAAGATGTGGAAACAGTTTTTTAGAAGGATCATTTTAACCCTATTGGCAAACTTATGATTTTTCGACCAGATCGTTGAACTTTTCTATTAGCTGGTCGATTTTTGGTCCCATGCTGTGTATGGAATCCCAGTAACGCCTATGATCGTACCATTGCGCATCGAGCTCTTCTGCCGATTTACCCTGCTGCTCAACCCAAGTATAGTACTTCAGATTGTGGATTCTCTTTCGGTCATAGTGTGAGAGCTCGAGCATATAATCTATCCCTGTATTCCGGATAAGCTCAAAATCCCTTGACGCCGCCATTTCACCGTACTTCCCCCGTTCCTCTTCCAGCTCCCTGAGCCGGGATCCGTAAAGCTCAAGGGAATCGGTCAACACAGTGAGAACCAGATCCTTATCGGTTAGCTCGTAGTATTTGGCAAACTTGATTGAGGAGATGAGATTACCTATTGAGGAGATACCAAGAAAATCGAGATTGTCAACCAACCCTTCGGGAACTCCCTGTTTTTTGAGATACTTTCTTCCCTCGTCCTCGTTGAATAACCTGAGAAGCCGCAGGGTATGCTCGTCATCCACCGCTATTACCGTGTCGGTATTTCGTACGTTGTGAATCCATGGAACGTGCTTGTCACCGATACCCTCTATTCGATGTCCTCCAAAGCCGTTCATCAAGAGGGTCGGGCATTGTAGAGCCTCACCAACAGCGATCCGTGAGGAAGGAAAAACCTCTTTCAAATAATCACCGCAGCCGAGGGTCCCGGCAGAACCGGAGGAGAGAACAACGCCGGCATAGTTGTCATCTTCTCCCATTTCATCGTGCAGCAGCTCCTCCATTGCACTTCCCGTTACCTCGTAGTGCCACAGATGATTCCCGAGCTCTTCGAACTGGTTGAATACAACGACATCCTCTCTGGTTTTACGCAATTCCCAGCACTTGTCGAAAATTTCTTTAACGTTGCTCTCGCATCCAGGAGTGGCAATCACTTCCCCGGCAACGGATCTGAGCCAGTCGAACCTCTCCTTTGACATTTCCTCTGGCAGAATCGCGATTGACTCGCAGGCGAGAAGAGCTGCCACGTATGCGCCGCCGCGGCAGAAGTTACCAGTTGACGGCCATACAGCCTTGTTGGATGTGGGATCAAACTGCCCCGTTATGAGCTGTGGTGTAATACAGCCGAATGTTGCTCCCACCTTATGTGCACCGGTGGGAAACCATTTGCCGATCAGTGCTATGATCCGAGCCGGAACCCCTGTGAGCTCGGATGGAAATACAATATAGTTGAGGCCTGTGAATCCGCCGCCGCTGGGAACAGGTTCATTCTTCCAGGTGATCCTGAAAAGATTTCTCGGATGCACATCCCAAAGACCAACATCCTTTAGCTCATTTCTAATCGGGTCAGGAATATGCTCGGGATTTTTCATTTGCTCGAGGGTCGGTATGATGATGTTCCGTTCCATACAGTGCTTTGCCGTTTGCAAGAGCTGGTCTTTGTTTATCCTGAGGTCTATCATAGTCTTATCCTCTCTTTTGAACTACAGCCCTTAGCAGGAATTGGCGCAGGAGGCGGATAGAGACTGCACTTCTGTAGCATGCTGTGCTCCGCTGGTCATCGATCGGTTTCAGTATTGCAGCGTAGAGTTGGGTGATTTCCGGAATCATCCTATCTATCTCTTCGCCCGTCTTTCCCACCATGCGCTCTTCTATGTCCTGTGACCTCAAAACAGTTGGGGCAACGGCACCGAAAGCAATTCTGAGGTCTGCAATACGGCCACGATGGTACTTTACCAGTCCGATTAAGGAGACCTTAGAGCAGGAATATGCGGCTCGTGTACCGACTTTTCGGTAAAAGGCCAGGTCATAGTCTATTTTGGGGAGAATTATCCCAGTCAGGAGCTCACCGTTCCTTAAAACGGTTTTACCGGGGCCTGAAATAAAATCTGCAATGGGGAGTTTTCGGGACTCTTTCTCGCTGCGGAGCAGGAGAATCGCATCAAGCGCATAGAGTGTGGGAAGGGTATCGCCAGCTGGAGACCCATTGCACATATTTCCTCCGATTGTTCCCCGGTTTCTGATTGACGGTGATGCGATATCAGCCACAACAGTTCTGAGGATCCGGGGAACCTCATTGTTTCGAAGAATGGAGGCCAGGGTACAGGCGGAGCCGATGGTTATATTTTTTTGGTCCTCTTCGATCCTTTTTATCTCATCCAGGTGACCGATAAAGACCAGAGATCTATCGAAACGGGGGGAGAGCCCCGACCAGTTTCTGTGGTGAACCATCAGGTCAGTTCCACCGGCAAGAGGGACTGCTCCCGCCTTCTGCATAAGGGAAAGGGCTTCCTCCAGAGTTCGTGGTCTGTAAGCAGTTACCATAGACCCTCACTTCTGAGGGAGGCAAGTCGAATACCTTCCACGATCATGTGATATCCTGTGCATCTGCATAGATTCCCGGAGATCGCTCTCTCTATCTCTTCCCTGCTGGGCTGGGCATTCTCGCTTAGGAGCGCTTCTGCTGCCATTATAAACCCAGGTGTGCAGAAACCGCACTGAACTGAACCAGCTTCGGCAAAGGATCTTTCCAGTACTTTGTACTTTTTTGATTCGCGGTAGCCCTCTATGGTGAGAATCTTCTCGCCAACCACCGTACCAACCGGAACAATGCATGCGTTGACGAGCTTGCCGCCAATGAGTATGGAACAAGCACCGCATTCTCCCTCACCACAACCCTCCTTCACGCCCTTCAGGTTGAAATCATCCCGGAGAACGTCGAGGAGCCTTTTCAGAGGATCAGTTTCAACCTGGACCTTCTTACTGTTCAGTACAAATTGAATTTTCACCTTCCATAACCTCAAGGAGATATTCCGGTGTTACGGGAAGCCTCTGTACCCGAACCTTCAGTGCATTCTGTATCGCTGATGCAAGCGCAGGGGCAGCCCCTACAAAGGGAAGTTCACCGGCACACTTTGCACCGTAGGGTCCGTACTCGTAGTAATTATCGATGATTTTGCTCTCGACTCTTGGGAAATCCATAGAGGTGGGAATGATGTAGTCGGTCATTGTCTGTTGCATAAGGTTTCCCCTCTCTCCTTCCAGCACCTCAATTGTTGCATAACCGAGACCCTGAGCAATTCCCCCCTCAATCTGACCCTGAAGAATACCATCGTCAATGGGGGTGCCCACATCATAGACACTCCATATGTTTTTTACTGTGACAGCGAAGGTAATAGGATCGACCTCAACCTCTATTACATTGGTTCCCCATGAATAAACGGGATAGGCGTCTCCCTTGAAGGATTCCTGATCCCAGCACATGTGCTCTGGCTGTTTATACTCCTTGCGAATCTCCACCATGGATCCCTCTTCCCAACGTTTCCCCAGTTCTTCTGCTGCATCTTTCAAAAGATTCCCGACGATCATGACCGTTCTCGAAGCAACGGTTGGGCCGGAATCGGGTACCAGTCCGGTATCTGGATTTTCATAGAGTACATCCTGGATCGGCAATCCAAGAGTTTGTCCGACTATCTTACGGAGCGTTGTCAGAGGACCCTGGCCCATATCGACGTTGGAGACGAGTATCTGTACCTTGCCCCCAGGTAGCTTTTTCAGTTTTACCACAGCTTTGATCTTGTCCCGTTCACCGCTTCCCGTAAACCCGCAACCATGGTAAAAGAGCGAAAGTCCGATGCCTCGGAGGATTCCATCATCATTTAGCTGGTACTGTTCAGAGCGTTTTTTATATTTCGACATCCTGAGTACTAAATCGATCATCTCAGGCAGTTTGACATCATCTCGAAGCAGTCCGTCCGTTATGGTAGTATCTCCCTTTTTCAGCATGTGCTTCATCTTGAAATTGAGCGGATCCTCCCCAAGTTGTTCAGCAATGGACTGCATATTCATCTCAACTGCAAAGAATGTTTGTGGTGCACCAAAACCTCTCATTGCTCCAGAAGGAACGTTATTTGTGGCAACCACCTTTCCCCTAACTCGAACATTTCGAATGTTGTAAACACCGGTCGCGGCAAACATCGCTCTCTGGAGTACCACGCTGGAAAGCCCGGCGTATGCACCGCCGTCGAAGCGAATATCCACATCCATGGCAACGATACTGTTCTGTTCATCGAGACCTGTCTTTATTTTGATGATTGAGGGGTGTCTCTTAGTCGTAACCTGTATATCCTCGCTCCTGTCGAGTATCAGTCTAACGGGTTTACCGGTTTTCACAGCGGCAAAGGCGACGTGTCCGGCAAGAATCGAGGGAAAGTCCTCTTTGCCCCCAAATGCGCCGCCGGTTGTTACCTGTATAACGCGAATTCTTTGTTCATCCCAGCCAAATCCATGGACCAGTGCGGTTTTGATATAATAGGGACACTGAATTGAACCGTATACGGTGACCCGATCCTTTTCATAAACACCTACCACACCCTGTGGTTCAAGATAGAGGTGTTCCTGATACCCCGTTCTATACTCGNNTCCTCGATTGTGAAAAGGGGATCCAGGACTTCGTACTGAACCTTTATCCGTGAAATGAGAGAGGCAATCGTTTCCCGCTCGGGCCCAACAACGAGTAGTATGGGCTCACCGATATAATTTACAACCCCATCTGCGAAAAATGGCTGGTCGTTGTCCAGCATTTTTACCCTGTTGATACCTGGGACGTCTCTCTTATCGACAATGAAAAAGCCCTCCGGAATTTTGGGGATCTGGATTTCTAGGATTTTTGCCCGTGCCCTTGTTGATCGGAGCGTTCTGGCATAGAGCATGCCTTCGAATTCGATGTCAGCGATATACCGTGCATACCCACCAGATTTTTGGGGCGCATCGACTCTTGGAAATGATCTGCCAATTCTTCTGTTCATCGAGCACACTCTTCTAAAATAAATGTATGCAGGGAAAGAGGCCAGCCCCTTTTACTCAGATTCTAGTATCTCTCGATCTCTTTCCACAGTTTCGATGCTTCCTCTCGTGCCTTCTCGTACAGCGGTTGGGTAGCAAAGGGAAACCGCCGGTTTTCATATACCGGCTGTCCGTTTATGATCACCGTTTGGACCGAGACCGAGTTGAGACCGAAGACAAAATGACCTGCTACGTTTTGATCTGTCACGGGCGTTGGATTTGCATAGTCCAGAATGACAAGGTCTGCAGTGTATCCCGGTTCTATCCGGCCGAATTTTCCGTCGAAGTACCGCTCAATGATCCTGTTGCCATTATAGAGAAAACGCATGAAGTCGGTGGGTAGAAGTCCGAGTCCGGCGTCTCTGCTTTTGAAGTAACCAAATTTGACCTCCTCGAACATATCAGACCCGATGCCGTCAGTCCCAATAGCAACATTGTCGAGTCTGAACAGGTTCCCATTATAACCCACATTGTTGTTCATGTTTGATTTTGGATTATGGACCAGAAAGGATCCCTTTTGTCTCAGGATGTCGATGTCCCCTTCGATCAGGTGTACGCCATGAATTATCAGGGATTTTTCATCCAGAAGATCGAAATGCTGGAGACGTTCAATCGGTGATAAGCCGAAGTGGTGATGAGAGTATGAAAGATCGTAGCGATCCTCGGCTACATGAATATGAATTCCCCGCTTCGTTTCGCGAACAGCTTTCGACAAAAGGCTCAGGGTCTCGTCACTCAGGGTAAACGGTGCGTGGGCACCAACGGCACCCCTGATCATATCCGTCTCCTGGGTTTGGATGAATGCGACGTTCTCAGCTATACCCTGGTCTCTATCCTTCCTTCCGTTGCGGTCTGTCACCTCGTAACCGAGTATTCCCCGTACACCGCATCGTTCAAATCCATTTTTCAGTACAGCCAGCGAACCCTTGATGAACGAGGGTGAGGCATTGTGATCGATGATTGACGTCGTTCCCGACCTGACAGCATCCAGGGCGCCGACTATTCCGCTGTAGTAGAGCGAGGATTCATCAAGAGCACGGTCGAGCCTCCACCAGAGATTCTGCAATATACCCACGAAGTCGTGGGATGGCGGGATATTGGCAATAATGCCCCGTGCCAGGGTGGAGTAGAAGTGATTGTGCGCACAGACGTTTCCCGGTACAACCCATCTGCCGTTTGCATCGATAATTTTGTCGATCGCCTCCCCTTTCATCTTCTTTTCCAAATTGGTACCTATCTTTTTAATCTTTCCGTCCTGAATCAAAATGTCCGACTCTTGAGGAGGTTTTTCCGGATAGAACTGTACCGCCTGTGCGCCTTTTATCAAAATACTCATGGTTTCTCCTCTCCTAAGTATCCAAAGAGATAGCTGTACTGCCGGATGAGCGTATCAACAATCAGGTACATACCTATCATGTTCGCTGTTTGGAGCACGTCCCGACCGGAATAGGAGTACTCCTTGAGCTGAAGAGCGCCACCCTCACTTTGCGTGCTGAAGAGCAGTGAGAAATTTTTGGATGTGAGGAGAAGCGTATTCAGCATGTAATCCAGCTCCATGTTGAAGGGCCGTTCGTCGACCCTGCACACACACCGATACAGGTGGCCGTCCATATTAGAGGTGAGATAGAATCCGCTGTTTTCACTCTGAAGGAANNAAGAGTGGGTTTATCTCTGTAGGGTTTTCCCTGGTGCGGGCAGAAGGTTTCACAGTTGCCGCAGTCGTTGCAGAAATCGTCGAGATGCAGTATCTGTGAGGTCTGTTCGATCCTCAAGTTCATTCCATCAACACTCCCCCTGGGATTATTATTCGGAGATTCGGAATTTGGTTTTATAAGAGGAACCGACAAACAGACGGGGCTGAACCTGACCCCAATATTTGCCCGATTCGGACAGGTTTCAACGCACTTATTACAAACCCTGCTGCATTGGAGGCACCGCTCGCTCTCCCTCAGAGCATTTTTTTTACTGAGGGTTTGGATCACCGTATCGAAGTTTATTCTCCGGTCCAGGGGAAGCTTCTCGACCGGATAGAAGCGCTCGATCACACCATGCCTTTCCAGATTCCGCTCCATCGCTTTGTTTTCCTCTTTCTGATAGAATGTATCGATGAGATAGCCTGTCTTTGTTAATCCTTCCTTTTCCAGAATCGAACAGGTGATTTTTTTTGCGTCTGCGATTGCCTCGACCACAGTTGCGGGTCCCCTGACACAATCACCTCCAGCATAGACGCCTGGGATATTCGTTTCGCCTGTGTAAAGGTTAACCCGAACTGTTCCATTTGAGGTCAGGGTTATCATGTTCTGGCTGATAATGTCTGTATCCTGGATTTCACCCACCGCAGCGATCACCGTATCGGCTTCGAAAACGAGTTCGTCATTTTCTATCGGAACGGGTCGAGGTCTTCCCGTCTGATCGAGGGCACCGAGCTTCATCGGCGTGCAGCGTAATCCTCTGATACACCCATTTTCAATAATGAGCTCTTTTGGTCCGAGGAGCTGTTTAATCTCTATTCCCTCCTCACGGCAGGCATCGATCTCCTCTCTGTCCGCAGGCATATTGGCGATATCCCTCCTGTAGATTATACAGACGAAATCAGGTCCAAACCTCAATGCTGCCCGTGCGGCATCGACCGCTGAATTTCCGCCCCCAATGATAAGCACCTGATTACCGACGAAAAGATGCTCTCCACTCTTCATTCTCTCGAGAAACTCAATCCCTCTGTAGTACCCTTCAATTTCGTTACCACTGCCAATGTTCAGTGATTTCGGAACAGCTGAGCCTGTGGTGAGGATAAGATAATCGTAGCCCTGCTTTTTCAGCCCCTCTAAGGAGTAAGACTCGGGCCAGCCTGTTTTCATCTCAACCCCAAGCTTACGCAGAATGGATAGATCATCATCGATGACACGGTCGGGAAGTCTGAATCGCGGGATTGATGAACGAACCGTTCCACCGATTTTTTCCCCTTTCTCAAAGAGAGTGACCGAAAATCCTTCGCGAGCGAGAAAGTATCCGGATGCCATTCCAGCAGGACCGCCCCCAATGATGCCGATCCTTTTGCCACCCTGCTTCGCACGAATCCCCTCCACTATTCGGGAGTGTATTTTGTTGAGCTTTCCCTTGCGTGCAGCTATTCTCTTCAGCTCTCTTATACTGATAGGGTTGTCGTAATCCCACCTGACACACTTGAGCTCACAGTTGTGGTCGCAGATGTAGCCGGTTATATTGGGAAGGGGGTTCTTCTTGAGAATGGTGAACAGAGCTTCAGTGTACTCCTTTCTGGTTATGAGATCGATGTATTCTGGTATGTCCTGATGTATAGGGCAACCTGCTATGCACGGTGCGGTAATACAGTCGAATAGACCGAGTTCGGAGTCGAGCTTGATGGAGTGGAGTTTTCCGCTCTTCTTTTCATAGGCCTCATTTTCCAGTGAGTGCCGCGCAAGCTGCCTGAGCTTGTGGATATTTACCTCTTTTTCGTTCCTTTGCACAGGATGTCTTTCCAGTTCACTCGCGATCTGATTGAATCGCAGGTATCCACCCGGCTTCAAAATGTCCGTGGTCATGGTAACCGGGAAAATGTTGGTATCCAGAATATCGCGAATGTTATGCTGAGAGACCCCTGCAGAAAAAGAGATGTTTATTTTCCCATCGAATTCTTCTGCAAGCTTTGCTGCAAGATGAATGGTAATGGGAAAAAGTGGTCGTCCTGACATGTAGCGCTCATTACCGGGGAGTACGGCCCCGCGGTTTTTGTTTGCCAGTGTGTTCGAAAGTTTTACGCCGAATTTTTTTCCCCGTTTATCTGCAAACCGCTCAAGGTTTCTTATCAGTCGGGTTGCATCGCCGTACTGGAGGTCATGTGAAAAGGTTTCATCATCCACCTCTATGTAGTCATAGCCGCAGGTTCGCAGTATATCAAGCACCTGCTCTTTTCCGAGTAGTGTGGGGTTCAACTTAACGAATGTGTTCAGTTTCTTTTCCCCGATAAGGTAACGAGCCATTTGCTCGATCTCCTCAGGGGGACAGCCGTGCATCGTTGAAATGGTTACAGAACTTACCAATCCACTGGAAGATTTTGGCCACCGAACATCAGGATATCTGCTCCCCAAGATGGAGAGGTATCTTTCAAGAGTATCTCCAGGATGGAGCATCCTGTCTATGAAGCTGTCCATCTTTTCACTCTGAATACCCTTCAGATCGTAGCCGACGCTCATGTTGAAGACAAAACCTGGTTCCTCCCTGAGATCCGATAATCCGAATCGCCATTTAAGAAAAAAGAGCAGTATCCAGGACTTCAGGTACTCGTCGAAGGCGTCATCCAGTGAGAGTTCCTGAGACCACTCGGTATTGTACCCCTCATCGAAAGCGTCGATGCAGGGTTTTTCAAACTCGAGGCTGTCCAGAATTTGAACTGTTTTGAGTTCAAAAAACCTGCAGCCCGTAAGATACGAAGCGACCAGGTTTTGAGAGAGTTGTGTATGAGGGCCGGCAGCGGGTCCGAAGGGCGTCTCGAGTGTTTCTCCAAAGAGATCGTAGGATTGGGTCTTGAGCCGATGGCGGTAAAACTTTTCTTCGGGGATGCCGAAGATCGATCCGCGCGTTTCATGCTCACCTGTTATCCAATCGAGCAATCTGTCAAGGTTTAGAGTAATCATTCGATCCGACATGTTTCCTCCGTATTCACCTTCTAACAGAGGTAATACTTACAGGGCAATCTCGCGCAGGGCACGCTTCAACTCTCCCAGGTCGGGGCGTATGGTCATGGGTTTTCCTGTAGAGCGCATTGCGGTATCGATATCCTTCAGACCGTTTCCAGTCACGAGAACGACTATTTTCTCTTCCGGATTCACCATATGGTCTTTAACCGCTTTTTTCAGAGCTGCATACGCGGCAACTCCTGCAGGCTCAGCAAATATTCCAGCTGACCGAGCCATTTCCGGTATTGCATTTATAATGGCATCGTCGGATACCGCCAGAGCAAATCCCTCCGATTCATGGATTGCCATGAGTGCAGCATCACCGTCACGGGGAAATCCAACAGATATACTGTCGGCAACTGTCTCTCCTGAGACGGGACGAATCGTTCCATCAGATTCAAAGGCCCTTTTTACCGCATCGCTGTTCTGCGCCTGGCAGGCGACAAGCTGTGGCTTTCGATCAATAAATCCAATTGCTTCCAGATCGACGAATCCCTTCCACACGCCGCTTATCATATTACCGTCACCGACAGGAACGAAAACCTTATCTGGACATTCCCAGCCCATCTGCTCGCAAATTTCAAAGGACACCGTTTTCTTACCCTCGCGGGTGAAAGGGTTATACCCGGTGTTGCGGTTGTACCAGCCGTATTCAGCAGTTGCCTCAAGGCACAGGTCATAGGCATTGTCATAGGTTCCCTGAACGGCGATAACTGATGAACCGAACACGAGAAGCTGGGCAATTTTTGCCCGGGGAGCGGTATGGGGAACAAAAAGAACTGTCTTCAGTCCAGTTGGAGCTGCAAGACAGGACAGTGAAGANNACTGTCCTCAGTTTGGTTGGAGCTGCAAGACAGGACAGTGAGGACGCTGCGTTTCCGGTTGAGGCGCCGGTAATAACCGTTTCACCCGCTTCGAGGGCCTTAACCATAACGATCCCGCTGGCTCTATCCTTACTGGATGCGCTCGGATTTCGACCATCATCCTTAACAAAGAGATTATGCAGGCCCAGATTCTCTCCAAGCACGTTCGTTTTGTACAGGGGTGTCCAGCCGATCTGTACTTTTGGGATATGGGATAGATCACTTATTGGCAGGAGGTTCACATAACGCCAGATGCTGAAGTCTGTGTTTCGCTGTAATTCGGACTTGTCAATAGAATTTCTGATCCTTTGATAATTGTAGACAACCTGAAGATTTCCTCCGCACTTTTTGCATACATAGAGAATTTCATCTATCCCGTACTCTTCATCACATTTTATGCACCTGTAACCTTTTACTTTTTCAGTTGTATCCATAACTATTTTTCAACCTGGGTAAATGGAAGTTCCGGTTTCGCCTCGAATAGCACGCGCCAAAGACTCAGGGTTGGTAATTATTGCCCTTTTACCACCTCGCTCGAGAAAGTTCAGCACAGCCTCTATCTTGGGTAGCATGCTGCCCGATGCGAAATGACCCTCATCGGTGTATTTTTTCGCTTGAGCGATACTCATCGTATCTAACGGTCTTTCATCGGGTGTACCGTAATTGAGAGACACTTTTTCTACCGATGTCGAAATTATGAACAGGTCAGCCTTTAGATCGGATGCAAGAAGGCTGGACGCGCTGTCCTTGTCGATAACTGCATCCACGCCTTCATATTCGTTTTTCTCATTTCTAAAAACTGGTATACCCCCTCCTCCTGCCCCGATTACGCAGAACCTTTTCTGTACAAGAAAGTGAATGACGTCCTCTTCGAGGATTTTCTTTGGAGCCGGAGAGGGGACGACCCGTCGGTAACCTCTGCCGGCATCACAGATCATATGCCAGTCCGGATGCTTCTTTTTTATAGCGTCTATCTGCTTGTCCGAGTAAAATGAGCCTATCGGTTTCGTCGGATTTGAAAAGGCCGGATCCTCTCTATCCACCTCGACCTGGGTTACCACAGTAACTGCCCGTCGTGAGATATTCCGTGATCTGAACTCATTGTTTAGTGCCTGCTGTAGTTGATAACCGATTGCTCCCTGGGTATCGGCGACGCAACTGACAAGGGGAACGATGTGCATTCCTGCTAATTCAAATGCAAGTTCCGATCTTCTCAGTATGAAGCCGACCTGGGGGCCGTTGCCGTGGGTGAGCACGATATCGTAGCCTTGTTCGATAATATCCACTATGTGGACTGCCGTCTCGCATATCGCCCTGTACTGATCCTGGACCGTCTTATGCTGCTCATCTTTGATCAGGGAGTTGCCACCAACTGCTATTAGTGCCAGCTCGCCCATTTACTTTTCTCCCATGGTTAGAGACATAACCGCTTTCGCTGTATGAAGTCGATTCTCAGCCTCATCGTAGACGATTGATCGGGGTCCGTCGATAACCGAATCCTCCACTTCGTTGTTTCTGTCTGCAGGAAGTGCGTGCATGTACATGACATCTTTACTGGCGAGTTTTATCATCTCCTGGGTGCACTTCCAGTCTTTATTCGCATTCAGAAGCTTCTCATGGTCTTTGTCATCTTTTGCCGTTACCCAGGCCCCCCAATTTTTTGGTATGACGATATGAGCGTCACGATAAGCATCCTCTATGTTGTGGGTGATTCTGATCCTGCCACCTCCCTGCTCGCAATTCTTCTTTGCCCTTTCTATTGCCCAATCGGGGAGATCATATCTCTTTGGATAGGCGAGGGTAACATCCATTCCGTATCGTGGAAATAGGAGCAGTTGGGTGAGAGGGACTGAGATTGG
>JABAOF010000169.1_pt1 | contig 16165 bp, 12 predicted proteins | sample 7062171 | NCBI WGS metagenome assembly JABAOF01 (sample SAMN14538628, study PRJNA623070) | marine sediment metagenome | biome: marine biome [ENVO:00000428]; feature: marine pelagic biome [ENVO:01000023]; material: deep marine sediment [ENVO:00002113] | place: India: Gulf of Khambhat ...
TTTCTTTTTGGGCGAGACCTACTTTGATAGGAGGGAATATCAAAAATCTCAGGATTATCATGGCAAAGCACTTTCGTTCCTAGAACAGTGTGGAGTCTGGCCCTCTATAACCAGCTCGAGGAAACTGGCGTTAGCAAGAGCACGGGTGATGAATAATGAGAGGGATATTGATTTGGTATCGTTGTATAAGTATGCGGATGAAAATACAACGAAATTATACGATGGTATGATGGCAAGATATATCAGTGAAATTCTAATGCACATCGATGATCAGCACGTGTCAGAGGCGGAGGAGTGGATCAAGAGGGCCATCGAAACGGATAAACAGAATGGCACCAAATGTAATTTAGGTCGGGATTACGCCCATAACGCCGAACTGCTCAAGCGAAAAGGCGAAAGGTCAAAAGCCAAAGAAAACCTGAAGAGAGCGATAGACATCTTCAGAGAATGCGGTGCCGATGGATACCTGAAGAAGGCGAAAAAAGAGCTGGCCCTTCTCTCATAGGATTGTCCTCTCACTTTCAACAATTTCAAACCTCAATCTGTCTGACCCATAGAATTGTCGGTCGGCAAACTTCGATCGATAGGAAGCGGGACTACCTGAAAGACACTGCCGAATAAATGGAGAATCAAATCCCCCAGAAAGCATCCCCTGTGATCTGGCTGTCTTGTGTTGGATTAATCACTCAAACAGGTGGAGCTCTTAACTCCGGAGGAGATAATTAGGGCAATTGACCATCCCCAGCCCTCTAAGATAGACAGGTTTTGACACCCAATTGTTCTGATCCGGTCGGTCTATCCTGCTCGCAAACCGAAGGGTAAAATCAAAACTCCCCAAATTCTGCAAATCCACGAGCCCGTAGCACCCCATCCACCTATTTAGGCCAGATGGTGACCTTCTGACAGCTCCTGTAAAATGCCTGCCTTTATCAGGCAAGTTATGTAAATCGGTGTAAGGATTTGAAAGCATTAAGATATTCTTCTTGACATGGCTTTCAGGTGGGCTAAAATCGGCTTATCAGCTCACGGAAGCAGCGTGACTGTCGGCGAAACTGTTTTGTCCCGTCTCATAGACTCTAATGGGTAAGGGCTGCTTTGGGGTGAGCTACCGAAACGCATAGGCCTATCCTTGGCATGAAACGTGCTAATTCATTGCGAGGACGAGGAGCGTTGGTTTTCTTTTAGTTGAGGAACTTTCAGGGGCCACGAAAACAGAACCCACCATTCTTTGCTGCGTCCTCTCTCGGTGCCCGTAACTAGCTCGGCCCAGTCAGCGCAACATCTGGACGTTCAATGGAACCAGACCCTACACTCCATCAATTGAACAAAGAGGCACTCATAGAGCGATGCCTTCACCTCCAGAAGACACTCACTGATCTAGAAACGAACGTGAGTTCCTGGATTGATGAACTCACCCGGGTTTCAATCACCAATCAGAACATCAAAAAATCCCTGACCAAAGGACTTCAACTGATTCTCAGAGCCTCACGCATGGATGGGGGATACCTCCACATCCTCGACCACAAGGCGCGTCTACTCAGGCTTCGGGCCTGCCTAGGGTTATCGAAAACAGCAGAGGACGACCTCAGAGTGATTCGTGAGGGAGAGAAAGTCCCCGGTCAGGTGTTGAAAAAGAATGAAGCCCTGATCGCCACAAGTATCACTGAGGTATCTGACCTATCCGGAAGCGTGACCCAGGAGAAGAGGCGTATGCTTCATGCGGGGTTTCCTTTAGTGTGGGATGGCAAGGTTCTCGGCACGCTAACCGTCGTATCGAAGCGTCACAAGGAGTTGTCTGAAGCTGACCTGGCGATTCTCACAGCCCTTTCCCAATTCATGGCAGCGGTCGTGCAGAATTTCACCCTCCTGGACACCATCTCCCTGAGCAAGAAACAGTGGGAGGATGCCATCGATTCCGTCTCAGACCTGGTCGTCATCTGTGACCCCGACTTTCGGATCATAAAGACGAATAAAACCATTTTCGAGCGCTTCCAGCTTCCCCTCGAGGACGCGATTGGCAGAGAATGCTTCGATCTTTTCTATAATGGAGAGCCCTTCTCGGTTTCTAAAGAAAAGCTCGAAATGATGCTTAAGAAAGGGGTCACCTATCATGAGGAAGTCGCACCGCCACGGTGGAATGGCATCTTCTCGATTTTCGTCTCTCCCATACTGACATTTGGAACGCTCGCAGGTTCGATTCACGTGATCAAGGAAATCACCCATGAGCGTCTTCTCGAAAGAGATCGAGAAGAACTTACCCGGAAGGTCTCGTTATTTGCTACCGGGATGATGACGGTCGATTCAAAGGGGAGAATCCAAAACGTGGACTCAGGGGCTAGCGAGATTCTGGGCTATGAGAAACAGACGCCTAAAGGCAAGTCCCTATCGACGATACTCCCGTCCCTAGAGTACCAACGCCTCTCTGAGAACTTAACCAAAGCCGGGGGAATCCTCGATGTCGACGCGATCGCAATTGGAAAGAGGGGACACGCGATTCCAGTGAGCCTGACCTTTAGAGCCGATCGGGATCAGGAGGAAAGACTGGGCGAGATGACCATATTCATCAGGGAGACGGGCCATGGCGCTGAGGCCAAGTCCAGGCACGCCAATTCTACCCGCATGACTGCCATGAGAGATGCCGTGTCGATCCTGAATCGTAAAGTAGGAGAAAGACTGGACGATATGATAGCTCAAATCGATAGACTCGAAGATGGGACCTCTCGGCCACATGAAATAAAAACGAGTTTGCAACAGGTCCTCGTTCACGCTCGATCTATCCAGGAGGTCCTCGATCGAGTTCGCCATTTCTCAGAGCCGCGGACTGACAAGAAGCTAGAGCCATTAGAATCGAGCCTATTGATAGAACGTATGGTCCAGATGATCCAAAGGAAATGGGGCGACTCGTTTCGAACAAAAGGTATCGAATTCGAGCTCAATCCCGATCAGAGAACTCTACCGTCACTCCGGGGAAATACCCAGGAACTCCTCGAGGCCTTCGACCACTTAATCCGTAACTCGGTAGAGGCGATGCCCAATGGTGGCAAGATCATTCTCCGGACTCGTACGGACCGAAAAACGGTCAACATTTCTCTAATCGACGACGGAAACGGAATGACTTCTGAGGAGGTCGACAGCGCCTTTGATCCCTTCTTTACGATTCACCCGCAAAACCTCGGGCTTGGGCTCAGTATAGTCCTGAATGTTATCCACAGGCACTATGGTGAGGTAAAGATCCTGAGTGAACCTGATAAGGGAACCCAGGTCTCAGTCAGATTACCCACCATTGACAAACAGGGGAAGAAGAAGCTCCCACCATCACCAGATTCCCCTTCTTCGGTTGTCCATTAGGGTCCTAATACCGAACCGATGCTGCCGAGACGGCTGTTTATTCCCCTAGAATCTGTCGCAGCGGAACGTCCTCCAGGTGCAGAGACCAACGGACCGGTGCTCAAATCCCTTTGGGACAATTTGGTGACGGCTTTATACGCGCATGTCGTCGGAAAGCAAGAGAGCAAGCACTGTGTGCGAATCAGGAGTCTCTCCGCAGGAAAATCCTAGCATATTGGAGGTCTCCACAATTTCTCACAGAGCACGCGGAGCCTCAGAGGGAACGTCCTCTGGATTGGTGAGACGCCAATCCAGAGGAAATCACTTGGCCTAATNNCTCAAAAAATTAGGCCAAAAGCCTGGTCCATCAGATTTCTCCCTCGGCGAACTCTGAGAGCTCGAGCGATCCCCCGCAGATTCGTGAGGGGGAAAGTGGGCGAGAGAAAGTGGTGTTCTTATGGAAGCACGTGTTTTGACACAAAGTAACCCGTTGCGTGTGTTTGCGGCGAAGCCAACCTGTGGAATTTGTCCAAAAAAGCGATTTGGGCGACGACCTGTCAACAAATGACTTCTCGCGCATACCTTAATCGGAGCCGAGTTGTTTGCCCAACTCATAGGCCTTTTCCATCAGATCGCTATTGTCCTTGATCTCTCCGGCCTCCGAGGCGCTCCCATAAACCATACCGACAATGTCAGCCCCAACGTAGTTGAAGGCGTCTTGGAAAGTGCGCAACGCATTCACCGCTCCAGAGGTGAAGGGATCAGAATCCCCGTATGTCAGAATGATGCCGATACGCTTCCCCGCAAGGGCATATCCGTCGGCACCTCCCAGAGCGTACCATCGGTCCATGAAGATTTTTGTTTGAGCCGAAACCGTGAACCAATAGACGGGGCTTGCAATCGCAATCGCATCTGTCCGGCGCAACTTGGGATACAGAATTTGCATATCATCATCGATCACACAGTTCCTATCGGGCTCTCCTTGACACGTATCGCAACCGGTGCAGGGCCGAATATTCATTCCGTGAAGGTAGAATTTTTCGATGACTGATCCAGCCGCTTCGGCACCTGCCACCAGCTGCTTTGCAAGTGTTGCACTGTTGCCCTCCTTCCGCGGACTTCCCAGGGTAAGTAAAATCTTTTTTCCTCGCACCGACTCTCCTCCTTCCCTACAAGATTGAACTGCGATGACTCCTCGATCGGGTGAGATTCATGGTTCACTCGGCAACATTTCCAATTCAGTTAAGAGAGATCTGCTCGACTATCCAATTACCCGAGAATGCAGAGATATCGCACCCTCAGGAATATAGCATCGATAAAATGAAACCTACAATCTCCGAGTCACACCCAATCCCAAATCAGTGTGGTCACCTGTCCCACAGTAAAAGCTGTAATCTGAAAGTAGATTGAATTCTCTAATGTGCTTCTCATGGTGACGTCCCAAGAGTATAAACTCGCACCATCCTGTGAAGGCCGGTCTTAATCCTTTGTCAGTCACATAGGTGGCCGCAGAAACCTTGAAATCTCTCAAGAAGACATGTCGGTCAATCAGCTGTTCCAGATCAGTGGACAGGGGGTGAAAGGCAAACCAGTTCCAGGACCTGAGATATCCCTTGAAGGCGATCTGAGGATCGGGCAATGGCAGAACACCTCCGTGACGGGAGAAGGTCGTCGGTGTCACAAATTGGAGCCGTACCTGCTTGCAGGTAGACGAGGCCTCTTCACGCAACTGTTGGTAAGTTTGAGATCGAGGCCACAGATCTGACTTACCGCCTGACGAAAGTACATGGGTCACTTTTAGGGTTTTCCCACCTGCTGAGAGAATGACGTTGGTCCCACCAACGAGGTCGGCCATGCCTTGATAGAGTTTGTCCTCCAGAAGAGTGAGCCGAAACCGGCATCGGGTCCCAGCCTCAATTCTGGGTCCTCTGAAGGGGCGATCCTCCTCGCCAGTATTCCCTCTCGACTCTCGGGACTCACGTCTTGCGAAAAACGGTGAAACAGTGAAAGGCCGTTGCCTAGCTGCGGGCAGTTGTTGCTCCAGCTGAGGACTAAGCTGACCGAAGAGTCGAAATACCAAATTTCGAAGTCCCGTCCCTCTCAGACTTTCTCCGTCAAGATTCTCTTCCGCCATACAGTGAAAAACCAAGGAGTAAGGCATTTACCCGGTCTCCCACGACCCATTCTCAGGCCAATATTTCATGAGGGCTTCAACGGTTCTCGCCAGAGACGATTGAGCCCTCCGCCCGTTCTTGTAGATCCTCGCAAGATTGGAGATCGACCCTTTACGAAGAATCACATTCCGCAGAACACCCAAGGTCTCCGGCCACCCTATTTTCCCTCGGCTTAAATCCATTTCTGGAAGGGGGTCCTCAAGACCGTCGGCCACTGCTCTCATCGCCACAAACGGGATCCGACGGATCAGAAAAACCTCTCCAAGACGGAAAGTCTCCATTTCGGCAACCATGGCGCCTGTTTCACGAGCCAGTCTGTTTTTTTCAGTTTTAGAGAATATCGGCCGAGGGACGGTCACAAATCCACCCACCTGTGATCGAATTCCATGTCGCTTAAGGGTTCTTTGCATCATGTGGGACTCATTTCTCAGAAAAAGCTGCTCCAACTCGGAGCCTGACGTGGTGGACTTCCGAACGACCGATGAGCCGATGACCACATCTCCAGGCATGAGCCCCGATACCAAACCGCCACAGAAGCCTGTCGACAACACCCCAGTTGGACAGTACTTGGACAGTAAGAACTCCGCTGCCTCCACGGACCGGTCTTCGCCCACACCGGAACACACCAGAATCACCCTCGTTCCCTCAATCTCTCCAATATGAATTGATATACTCCGGCTCACCCTCTCAGTACTTGATAAGGAGTTCTTCAGGGGAGACCTCTCAACTTTCAGCGCCGTAAAAACCGCAATCTCTCGCATGCCTTTGTATCCTTTCACTTACTCGCGCTAAGGTCAACCCAGATAGCAGATAGATGACAGGATCGGACGATCCCGGGGGGTGGGCGCACAAATATTCAGAAAGCTCTCGGGCAGATTAGGGGTGGTTGGGAGACTCGAACTGAATACCCATTCGTCGACGGACAGTTTGGCGAGGCACAATTCCATTACATCATCGGGGCAGTCATTCTGAACCCTGGGCTTTTTGGACTCTTCGATGGCAAAACGGACAGGGACGGTTCTCCTGGATCAGGATCTCTTTCATCTGTCCCAAAAGTTCTCGGTCTTGCAGGATTTGCCTCACTATATTGGGATGAGGCTTTCTATCGAATACTCGATATGGAAAGCTGCTCTTGCTCATTACCTAGCCTCCTATCGTTGCCAACTAAGAATACACTACTGGGCACTAGGAATACAACTGGAACCCTGCCCGGAGCAATCACGGTTCCCAACCCTCTTCGCCCGATCGTCGGGCAATAACTACTACCCGTCTATGAGCCTCTGAAGAAGTTTCCCTAATAGGCTTGGAGGATACGAGTCCTTTCAAATTTTTTCAAGGTAATTCTTGACGTCAATCTGCCTTCCCGCCGTGAAGAACCTCTGAAGGTGACGGACGGTCCTGAGTTCTGATCCTAGTTGGTCCGGTGCTTTGTTTCGAAAGGAGAATCTATTCTGAGAGGTTTTGAGGGATTCTAGGGAGAAGGCAAAAGATCCTTTTGCAGCAGCGAAGGGGGCGGGACCGTCAACTGCCTCCCCGTGTCGTCGGCACGTAGAGTGTCTCTTGCGGCTCCGCGTCCTGAAGTAGTTTTTTAAGTTTCTCCAATTCCCAAATCTCAGTCTCTAAAAACCTCAACCCGTATTTGTAATTGTCCAGGTAATCTTTCCACGCATCGTCTCTCCAGATTACCTCCGACTTGGTTTCCATTGCAGTCAATGAGAACCCTAATCGAAAAAATAGAGTAATATTGAGGACAGCTCCCACATCGATTCGTTCACCAATAAATGTCATGACGCCACCCTCACTGGCATTTCCGGTGAGCCCCGTTGACGCCCGGCCGTCATCAACCTCGGTATAGTCCAGAGGAATTTCAACCAAATACCTCGGGTTTTTTCTCCGCTCATGGCCCGAAGATGGTCCCACGCCGCCCTCGTTGCTCTCTGACAGCATTTTGGTTCTCTCCTTCCTGCTCAATCATCTGTGGAAGAGCTCAAACAGCGTGCCAGATAGACTACGCATCAATTGTCACAAAGCCACATAGAATAGAACCCTGACATGGTCATCCTCAAATGTAACCACACTCCATATGTAGTTCAGCTGTTCCAAAATGTCTAAGAATAGTTCTATGTTTTGCTCCCCTTTATCCCCTGCACCGGTAACGCCTCCGATTCCACTCCGCGACGTCAGCCCTCTCACCATTCGGCTGGCAGCTCTCAAATCCACGTAAGTCATGCCAGCATTCTGCTTTTTGACATAACGCTTTATCTCTTTGAAACGTCTGTCCTTGAGAATGGGTACACCTCGACCCTGAGAAAGGTCCACCATTCGTTTGAGGCTTTCCAGTTCACTCCCAATAACCAGGATGTCGTCCACGAAGGCATACCCAGGAGTAAGGCTTGACAGGAAGAATAGCCTCATATCACTTCCTTGGTACCTGAGATATGTAATGGGAACGTCCTCATGGTTTATCTTTGTCAGATTTGCCCCGACGTCATTAAACCAGGATCTAACCACTTCCGTTCCCAGGAGCTGCTGTATAGATGATTCAACCTTAGGGCGGTTCTCTATTTGAAAAAAGAGCTGTATCCCGGGGAATTTCATCCCCTCCTTTTGGCTTCCGTCGAAAACGGCATATGCAAAGCCCCTCCCGAGAAAAGGGAAAATCTCCTTTTCGATATCCACACCTGTTTTGGCGCTGATTCCCCGGATGATGCTGTCAAGTTCAATGGGAAAATCGGGGCGATCCTTCAGACTGTCCCGAAACCAAGAAAAATAGGCACCCAATTTCAAGCAGTTGTTGGAGGCGTAGATGATCGTATCTGCTGGTAGGTAGGCCATGGTCTTATCGGCAGTAGGTTGACACTCAAAAAGAGACCTGAGAGGCTGATCGAGGCTTTCACGATTCACAGCCACCATAGATTCTACAAGCAGCCCCTGTCCTAGGGTGATCGTTCCAAAAATGTCTCCGTATCCCCCCTGGTCCTCAGGGAAGGATACTTTCCTCAGTCTGCCTTTCTTCACATTCCATGATTTGAACAGGCCCTGAAGACCGATGTAGAAAAAACCGATCTGATTGGTACCGGTTCCTTTACCTTTTTTGGATAACCGAGAAACCGATCGTAAGGATTTCTTGAGGGGAAGTCTCCCCTGCAACAGTGACGTGCTTATCCGAATCAAGTCCTGAGAAGGGCTGACAAAATAGACCATTCCCTCCGAAAAAAAGTAGACGTCTCCATTCCAGCCCTGAGGTCGAAAGGCGTAGACCACATCTTCCCCATTCAACCGCTTCGGCAAAGAACCCCTAAGTGGCGTGGGGATCCAATTCAAAAGAGTTTCCATCAGTTTTGCTTTGAGATTACCTTTAAAGGTCAAAACAATCCGAGGAGCCTCAGCGTCGCTGCCTCCGTAGACGGCAAGGCGCACATCAGATCCGATAAGATCCATGAGATTGGGACCCAGGTAAGGAACCCCCATCCCTTTTTTCCACTCTTTGTTTTTGGATAGAAAATCCTTTATCTGAGGCGTAGATGCTAGCCTTTCGACCAGGACCCTGAGGCCACTTTCGGTCTCATTATCTCTAATCCTCGCCCAATTCTCCTTGAGGTCTTTCAACTGAACGTAAAACAAGGCGCCCCCAGGAAGAGCCGAATCAATACCGCGCTGTTCAAAATCCTTCGTCTTTTGTACCTCCCGGTACATCTGATATGCTAGCCCACCTCCAATCAACAGGAGAATAATTAGAACGGCTGCAGCTGCTTTCGATTTCCATCCTTTCTCCCTATAGTCCACTCCGACTCGTCTCTGCCTCCCCTGAGAAAAATCCCGAGAAGAGAACTCTGCCTCGGCTCCGGCCGAATCAATCGCCTTGAGAAGCTCATCTGCCTCTGTAGGGTTCATCTCTACAGGAAATATGGCGGGGGTCTTTGAGAGTTTCTTGATCAAGGAGGGAAGTCTCTCCCGCGTGAGGTGCATGAGTCTTGTCGCAATCCTCAGCCGGGCGGTTTCATTTGGAACATTTTTGATGACAAGAGTCATGGACTGCACATTTGGGGCCTCGGGAGGGGCGGCTTTCTCCTGAGAAATAGGTGACAGTGACGGCTTCGTCTCTACGGATGCAAACATGTCTCGGGAGATGACAAAGGTATTCTCACATTTTCGGCACCTCACCTTCATTTTCTCTTTTGTCATCTTAGAGGTGTCAAGACGATATCTTCTCGTACAGACCGGACATTCGACAACTGTCATGGTATTCTTCAATGACTGTGCGCCCTCTCTTTCGCGGGAATCCATGGTCCACCCCCCCACTCTTAGAGGGTAAAGGATCTAGGCTTCTGATTCACCCGGCGCTCGTGTTCTCTGGGCTATTCCTCACTGCGATAGGCAAAGCGTGAATCTCGTGATTCTGTCACAGCAGCTGGAACAGACCACATCCGTTTTCAACATATTCTGATCAAGGTCGACGAGAGGCCTTTCGCAGATGCAACACGATGGTGATTCCTGATTGGCCGGGTCGTCGGGTGGCGCCACACACACGTGTCCTATGCACGGTAGCATGCGATTTCTCGGCTCAGTGGATTTGCATCCGATGTGTCTGGAGTCTGCCGGTTTGTGAATGCATTTTTTATGCCAAGGAGTAGCACGGTGGGAACTGAAAGAGATTTAAATTTAGATAAGCTAACAGGCCTTGTTTGTCTGAAAGGCGATCCACATAAATTGGGCGAGGAATGGACTAGGGGACCTAGCCTGCATTATTCACGAATCTTTAGGATTCGTGAATAAGCACCCGCAACAAATTGAAAATCTTTGTTGCGGGTTTCGACAGGGTGCTTCGTGCCTCGTCCTTCGACAAGCTCAGGATCCCGAGTGAAATCGAGGGACTCAAGGCTAGCCCTGAGTGGAGGCCTGAAAAGGCCGTAGTCGAAGTCCCTCGACAGGCTCGGGACCCTGAGGAGACTCGAAGGGCCCCATGGACGGAGCGTTCATGGAGCCAACAGGGATTCATGAAAATCCGGGCTAGCGAACCCATTCAAGGGGTTTGCCGGCTTTCTTTGCCTGAGATGGCAGAACCTTATCTCTCATCTTCTTAGCCTGTTCAACCTCGGCCCTGAGTTCTTTCATCTCGATCTGCATCTCGTCCAGTTTAACCTTGAGTTCGTCTCTTTTCTTGGCGTCCTTCAAATTGTTGAATTCTGCGGCCATGTCATTGTAACGAAGCCTGATCCGCTCATAGTCATCATAGGCTGACTGGACCCTTGTTCTCCATTTTTCGGCACGCTCTCGCCACCATTCCTCATCTTTTTCCTTGAGATCGTCATCTATAAGGATCCCCTCTTCCTTCGCAAAAAGCGCCTCTTCCTCTGCCAGATTATCCTCTTCCTCCGCCAGATTGTCCTCCTCCTCTGTCAGATTATCCTCTTCCTGCTGCCCTCGGGATTCGCTTGAAGACTCCCTTACTGGAGCCTCATCCATTTCCCTGATTTCGGCATCTCCTCGATAATCTTCAGGGACTGAATCTGGATTGTCGGTAAAATGGGCGACCCCTTGATCATCGACCCATTGATAAACTTCGCCTGCCACTGCGAAGAGGGGAAAGGAAAGAAGCATAAGAAGAACAAGAATCCCCTTCATAGGTTATCCTCCATGTTAAACGGTTAGTTAGACTCGCAATTAGCATGCCAATTATCTTGGAGATCGACTATGAAAATCGCTCAAGACGTTCTCTTCTTCCGGACGGCCGAAAGATAATTCTTCCACCTCTTCTTAACCTCCTCACGCATCTCCGTGAACAACACTCCCGCACGGAATCGGTAATCCGAATCATCTGGCGCGAGATCATACCAAATAACCGTGCCCCTTACCTCTAACGGATTTTCCCCATCAGGGATCTCTATGGCGAGGAGAAGGTTTTTATCGCCACCCATCGCCTCGCTGAGAATATGGGTCCTCTCAATTATAACCGTGTTAGTCTCGAGACAGAGCCCCCCGGCTGAAATGTCCCTTATCTTGCCAAAAACTGTTTCGGATCGGAATTCATCCCCATGGATTGGAACAATGCAAAGCCGGACAGGAAGAGGACTACTCAAGCGGGTCAGTTTTCTTCTTTCAAGACCTGTATAGCCGATTTTCTCTCCCCCTAAGAGCCAAATTCACTTTGGCTTCGCCCCACTGAGGCGATTCCACCGTCATTCTTTCACCGTGCCGTCATATATCATCCTCTGGGTATATGCATTACAGGTTCTTGGTGGAATCTCACTGCCCCTTTTCGAACTTCCTACTTAAGAATTTTTTTAATATCAAATACTTCCAAACATATTTCCGCCTATCATATCGGATTATGGAGACCGTGTCAAAGGCGCTCCCCGCTGTTTTCTCTATTGTTGATTCAGCTGTTGAAAAACAACTGGTCTACTGGGATGATCTCGAGTCGGCTAGGTTACGTATGTAGCTCCACCACATCCCCATCGGACAAGATAAAATCCTTTTTAACCCGCTGCCCAGAAAACTTTCCAGATCCCCAGATGCGGGCGAATTCGAGTTTTTTGATGAAATCTTTATGGACAAGACTCGCCATCTTCTCCACCGAACTTCCCCTGGGAAGTACAAAAGGCGTGCCGGTATCGGGTTCCTTGCCCGGCACCTTACTGTAGACACGAATGATGTTCAGGATTTCAAAGAACGCTCTCCTGAGGACTCCCAGAGAGGTCGGGCCTAGGGCAGACAGTGAGACAATTGGGAATCGTCCTTCAAACTCCCTTTCCAGAACCTTTCGGTGCTTTTCTGCGTCCGAGTATTCAGCCCTGTTGCATACGATAATTACATTCTTCTCGTCAATCGAAGATGGCGGCTCGACTCCTATCGGTAAGATCCACGCGTCCCGAAGCTTTCCCATAATCACGTCAGTCTGCTCAATAGGCTCAGATGCCATATCCAGAACCAACGCAAGAGCATCTGCGTTTCTTGCCAGATTTGTAAACCACGCCTCGCCAAGTTCTAAAGTAACAGCCGGTGAGTCCACGAGTTGAATCTGGATGTTTTCAAAATCCATCATTCCCACAACCGGGACCCGAGTCGTATATGGATATTCCGCAATGTCCGTGGACGCATTGGTCAATTGTGACAGGAGGGTTGATTTTCCCACATTAGGAAGTCCTACCAAGACGATTTGCCCTGCCCCCTCTTTCTTCACGTTAAAAAGGTAGGCGCTCCGCCCGACAGATCTCTTCTTCTGCGACTCCTCTTTCAGCTTTGACAGCTTACTCCGCAGTTGTCCTCTAAGCTTATCCGTTCCCTTATGCTTCGGAATCACCGACAACATGGCCTGAAGTGCCGTCAGTTTTTCCTGGGATGACCTGGCCTTTCTAAATCTCTCCTCAGCCGCTAAATACTCCGGAGGTAAGTTGGCTGGCATATCATCTCCCTCATTCGAGGCTAGAGGAACTATGCTCCATCAGGGCCCTCCAGGTGTCCTCAAGTACCCTTAGATGTCTTTTTTCCTCAGATGCCAAACGCTGATAGAATTTTTTCTCTCTCACATCGGCCGCTTTTGACGCCAAGCCGGAGTAGAATTCAAGCCCTTTTTGCTCGAGGTCAATCGCGATCTTGACCGCAGTCAAATCATCGGTTCGGTCCTTGATCATCTCGTCCATTTGGACACGGGCGGTCTCAAAGATGTTTTTTACGCCCTCAACCCTATGATCTTCCGGCGGTGGCCACTTTTCGTTCTCCTTGAGTGACTGGGCGATGGACTTGATTTTCTCAATGTGATCGAGCTCTTCTTCGGCAAGAGAGTTGAAAATAATCTTGCCAAAGTAATCTGAGGTCTTGTTGGCTGCTTCGAGAAAGAATGCTCTCCCGTTAGTCTCGAACTCCAACGCTTCAAGAAGCACATCCCTCATCGAATCTTTACCTCCCATTGCATTCCTCCATCCTGCTCCCGAGTTCTTCGTGCCTCGCTAAGGAGGTCTCCGGGAAAAGAACACAACCATCGTGTACACCGAAATGACATGAGTTAGAACCGAGGCTCTTCTTTAGTCTATTCCCCCCCCAGACAGATTACGCATCATCGACGACATTAGACATTGGTGGGATAAGATCCAAGGTGATCCGAAGAACCCAACGTTTTGGTAGCTGCTTCCATTAATATCTCATTATGCCGTGACCACGCACCATACACACGACATATGGCAACTTTCGCAGGAATATATTTGAAGAGTTCCTCCAATGGCTCTCTTGACACGTTCTTGGAAACAGGGTCATAGATCAACAGAGGTGAATCCTCCGAATGTAACGGATTTAGTGGCCTGGGATCGTGGTGGGCCATGTCTACATGGAATTCAATGTTTCTAACCTTTTCTGGGAGGCTCTCCCGGATCTTTTGCTCAACCGTTTCTTTCTTGATAAATCCGGCTCGACCGATCTCGAGATCCTTGATGGTCAGGGTCGTCTCGTAGACGCTGCGCCATTTGAGTTGTCGCGCCAAAAGTTCATCCCACTTGCGAGCTAGATCCCTCTTCTCCGTGTCCCGAGCTCTCTGCCATCTGCGAACCCCTTCTATGAGTGACCAATCCGTCAAATCGCAATACTGATCAAGATTCTCGGCTGGATTGTACGGGAAAAGGGCCTCGACGGTTCGAGGAAATATCTCCACAAGCTGCAAGTCTATAGATCTGGTTGTCCTGTGATAGTAAACGTTGGTGTAAAGATAGAGCCGGGCATTAAGAAACATATTGAGGGCTGAGGCTCCTCGTTTGTCCAACGCCAACCCCTCGGCATGGCAGAGTGTATAGTGAAGCATCCGTTTCCAATCTACGGGGCCCACAGCCACCCCTGTCATATAAGAGTCCCTCAAAACATAGTCTATGTTGTCAACAGTGAAAATGCCTCGGAAAAGCTGCTGAAGATACTGCAGCCAAACAGGGTAATCCGCACCATCCAGGCCATCGGGCTTTCGTATCAAAAAAGCGACATAATTGGGGTCGAGTTCTTCCCCGTCCTCCAGCATGCCGTGGGGGCTCCGCCTGACGCCTTTAATCATCCCCGCGAGTTTCTCCAAAATAACCTTTTGGCTCATGATTTCATGGGTGAGGCCAAACCTCTGGAGGACATGTTCGTCAAAGAAGTGACAGAAAGGCCCGTGGCCGACATCATGTAGCAGGCCGGCAAGGCGCAACAGCTCCTCTATGAAAAACTTCGAAGGAATCCCATCCTGAAAAATCCGCTTCATGAAGGGATAAAGATGTTGGGCAAATTCCCCCGCCACGTGCATGGTCCCGAGGGAGTGCTGAAACCGGCTATGTTCGGCCGATGGGAAAACCCAGCGGGCGCTCTGAAGCTGATAAATCCTCCTCAGTCTCTGAAGCCAGACGGTATCGATGAGATCTCTCTCCGTCGCCCCTTCAGTTCCCCTCCACCTGTCGGTCATGAGACTATACTGGTAAATCGGGTCGGCAATAAGACTCGTTCCCTCAAGAGGATTGAGAGGAGAAAATGCCATCAACCCCTCCTGTTCTGTGTGACCTGTTCACAATCGAGGACGCAGTTCCTCTTAAGAATTTAAGCCTCGTACCCAAAAGAATCAACCCTTAGAATTCTGAGGTGTTACCCCGTTTTTGAATGAATCGTTCCCCTATGATTCGGATTTTGTTGAAAACTCAGATTTACGAAATGGATTCTCTTATCTCTTCGCTCCCTTGATCTCCCGTTGCTCCTCCTGGCGTCGTTGCCAGGACAGGTAAAATTGGGCAACGGGGACAGCAGTCAGGTCTATATACCTGCCGGTGCCCTTGACGCCAGCGACCAAGGAAAGGTATCGGTGAGCATCGAAAAGTCTACTGTGCAACCCGGTGGTCTCGAGGGTGCTTCGGCAGGTAAGTTAGCGAGTATGGGTGTGTTTGCCCAGTCCAGTGGAACCCCTTTACCGAATGGGGTGACTGCGGTCAGCGATCAGTAAGACATCACCATTACAGACCTCTCCACGGTTGGTCAGCCGATTTTCAGGGGGAGTATAACGATCCAGATTGCCTACGATCCTGATGCCGTAACCGATACGAATCGGCTATAGGTGTATCACTACACTGGCGGTGTCTGGGTTAGAGAGACCACGAACCGGACTCTGGACACGGAAAACAATACCATATCGACCGAGGTCACGAGCCTGTCACCATTTATCGCTGGCGAGGATCCTCAAGGAAGTACATCGGTTGGAGGCGGTGGCGGGGCTGCTGCTGCTTTATCACAACTGCCCTACTCGTTGCAAACTGCCAGGTATCGGCAAGACCTGAAAAGGAACCGCAACGCATGATCTGAACGAGGAGGCAAGAAAAAGCTTGCCTCCTCGTCTCTTATCTTGAAACAATCAAGAAACCCTGAGAAGAGAGAGTTGGGTGACGTCCGTCACAGATTCATACTCACACATACCCTATAAGACCGGATAGATTGGGTGGTCCTTCCACGTGCTTAATCGCTGCTGAACCTGGTTCGATGGATTCGGTTTTCTCTCCCCCGCTTACAGCCCCGCGGATGGCATTGGGGCTGATATGTGATTGGTGAGACCTTTTCCACATTCTTCTGTCCAATCACTGGAGAGATTGTCGCCAGTATATACGGGCAATGGCCGTTGGATTGACCACGTCATTGGTGAAAATGCCGCCGCTCACGCCAATGTAGCT
>JABAOF010007502.1_pt1 | contig 16165 bp, 20 predicted proteins | sample 7062171 | NCBI WGS metagenome assembly JABAOF01 (sample SAMN14538628, study PRJNA623070) | marine sediment metagenome | biome: marine biome [ENVO:00000428]; feature: marine pelagic biome [ENVO:01000023]; material: deep marine sediment [ENVO:00002113] | place: India: Gulf of Khambhat ...
TATGGGGGTTTAGAAAGGGGGTGATAAGGTAAGATAGCATAATTTCAGTATAAAATTACGATAAAACCCCCTTCTATTTCAGTATAAAATTAAATATTACCCCCTTCTTAAGGGAAAGGTTTTTATTTGTAGTTACTGAGAGAATTCTGGGGATTGTATGCTTTCTGTTGATAAGGTGGTTATACAAACAATAGTGGATAACTATATTGACGTATTTGAGCCGAGTACTGATGCGATAAAACGAATATCTCCTGGAGAGTTAAAAGAGCCTTTGATAGCAGGTCATGGTCTTTCATTTCTTATCGAGATTATAAGGGGTAATCAAACAAAGAAGATCCTCATGGATACATCTCACTCTTCTAATGCACTACTCCACAATTTAAGAAACTTGGGGCACGAACTGGATGATATCGATAACGTCTTTCTTAGCCATGGACACCCAGACCATTATGGCGGCCTCCTAGGATTCTTGAATTCTCGAAATATAGAAACACCTATATTGATGCATCCCGAAGGTCAATTTCCTCGTTACATCGTAACTCCTGGAGGTGTAAGAGGACCGTTTTTGTTTGAAAGAGAAAAGATTGAAGAGGCTGGAGGATTAATCGTAGAGGCTAAAAATCAAGTTTCCTTAGATATCGGGGTTGCAACTACGGGTGAGATCGAAAGAACTACAGATTTTGAAAAACCATGGATCGGGCCAAAGATAGTGAAGGATAATGTATTTCAGGATGACTATTTTATGGATGAGCAAGCTTTAGTTTTGAATTTGAAGGACAGGGGTTTGATAATACTTGTAGGATGTTCTCATCCAGGAATTGTAAATATAATCGAACATGCACAAAAGGTAACAGGCGTTAAAGAAGTTTACGGAATCATTGGGGGTTTGCATCTTACCGTGGCCAAGGATGAAGTCATAGAAAAGACTATCGATGCCTTTAAGGAAAAAAATCCATCTATCATAATACCAGCCCACTGTACAGGCTTCAGAGCCATGAAAAAAATCTCAGAGGAAATACCAGAACAATTCTTTGTGAATTGTGTCGGAACAAAAATTTTTTTATAAATTGAGAAATTGATAACCAAATATGATAAACCCCTCAAATTTAGTCACCCTAAAGAAGTTCGAGGCAGGCTTTGGCTGGTACAATAAAACAAGAGGAGATATTAAAGGAAAATACTTCGAAGACATCATTACCCTCGATAAAGAAACGGCAATAGAGATATCCAATTATATAAATGGTAAATTTCATGATTTCAAGCCGTATGCTACTGTAGAGTGGATAATATCTACCTGTCCTTTAAAAGATCTAGAAATGTTCTTCATGTTCGACGATAATCCTGAATTCGGTAAAGATCTCTTCGTTTTTTTTGATAAAAGAGGAGCCGATAAGATCCCTTCAGAAGATACTTACGTTTTCACCCAGACCTACCTTTCACTGATCTCAAGATATCGTGAAGACCTGGTTAGAAAATTAGAGCCCTCCAATAAAATGCTCACGATCGAAGAAGTTGAGGAAGTGAAGAAAGAGCAGTTCTCGGGATACACCTTGGGAAAGAGAGAAGAACTCCTAAAAAAAATAAGATATGAGGTTGCAAAAGAAGTATCTTCGCGCATAAAGGCTGAGTTCATCGAATCTGAACAAGAAATCTGGGGTATCAAGTTCTCTCCTCTTTATGATTTAGATATCACGTACAAAATCGAGCCTGAAAATAAGTTGACGGTACTTTACAACGAAGGCGGGGCAAAGAAATATATTTTAGGAATTTTAATCGCTTTTACATGGCTTTTCGCTAACGAAATTATAAGGGAAGCCCAAAAAATAGATAAAGACATACCAAAGATTTCCAGATACATATAAGGTGGTCTTGGGTGAAGACTAATAAAACGGAGATTAAAGTAAGAGTCGCTGATACGGATCTATGGGGAGTCGTCTATTTTGCGAATTACATCCGTTATTTCGGCGAGGGCATAGAGGATTTCTTCTTGTCCTTAGGAATTCCTCGCGGGGAGATAATAAAAATATTTGAGGAAAAGAAGATAGTAATGCCGATAGTAGAGGCTTCTTGTCAATATAGGGCTCCTGCCAGATTTGGAGATATATTAGAGTTGAATACAACACTTAAGGGGATTGGGGAAAAGAATATTACATTCGAATTTAATCTATTCAGAAAAGATGATGGCAAACTTATTGCTAAAGGTAGCATAACTCATGTAATAGTGGATGAGAACTGGAGATCCATAGAAATCCCTGAAGAATTGAAGAAACTAATTCTATGAAATTGAACATATGTACGCTATATAACCTTGTTATATTGAAAAAATCTTTGAAGGAGTCAGAAACTCAATATATCCTTAAAGAATTTGTTTATGAAACCTACAAAACTGTATAGGCAAAATATTTTTCTGTTGGAATAAAAATAATTTTAGTATGGCTTACAAACCGATTCCTGAAGAAATCTTAATGGCATTTGACAAGTACAAGGGATATATATTACTGATAAAGGGTGACCCGGGAACTGGGAAAACAATTTTCTCCCTTGAATTATTGAACGAGTTAAGTAAAGAAGGGAACTGCATTTATTTATCAACAAGAGCATCTATAAGAGATTTGTACGATCAATTTTCTTGGCTAAAAGGAGTATTATTCGAGGAAAATATACTAGACGCTTCCAAGAGCCATACACTCAAAACGAGAGATCCAAGTAAAGTAATATACTACGGATCCAAACCAGATTTCTTACAGGCCATTTACGAGAAAATAGATGAATTGGAGAAACCTGTCACCCTAGTTATAGATAGTTGGGACGCGGTAGTACATACCATTAAAGAAGAAATTGAGGAGGAAGTTATCAAAACGTTGATTGATCTCTCTAAAGAGAGCAATACAAACCTCGTAGTAATCGTTGAACAGAGAGAACATACACCCCTTGAATATCTTGTTGACGGCGTTATTACACTATCCGAAGACGGCATTAATGATATGTGTGTAAGAAAGATTCATTTCAACAAGTTAAGGGGAATTAAAAGGATACAACCTTATTATCTGTTCACGTTGAACAGTGGGAGATTCCAGTATTTCGAGCCTTTTAATGTTAAGAGGCCCGAACAGCCTGGGATATTTGAACCCATCCCTGACAAAGGTAGACACTTTTCCACAGGCAGTAAAGATCTCGACGAATTACTCGAGGGTGGCTATCCTAAGGGAAGTTTTGTACTGATAGAGGTTGAAGAGGGATCTTTACTCGGGCTATCTTATCTGGTTGGTGCTACAATAAAGAACTTCATAATACAAGGAAGGGGAGATGTAGGATTTACTGTTGCGGGATCAGATGCAGAGGTATTGAAAAGAATCCTCGTTCCTTATGTTGGAGAAGATAATTTTGAGTCGTATGTCAGAATTCTGGAGAAGACACCTGACAATACTGAGCCCAGACCTTATGAGATTCTAATAAGAGGAGAGTCAATAAAAGAAGATTTTAATAAACTCTCAGAAGTTGTCTCTGAAATTGGAGAAAAAACAGGAAAACCAACATTAATCGTATTAGGATTTGATAATATAGAGTATATGTACGGACCAGAAAATATTGTAGAACCGGTAGCTAATTTTATAAGGAACGAGAGGAAAAGATTCAACCTCTGCTTAGGAATGCTCAAACCGGCCCTCTCTGTTGCGCGTCAAGTAGCGAATATGGCGAACGTACACCTCAAAATAATTCAAATCGGCGGGGCTTTTTGCTTATACGGGATTAGACCGACTACAGGACTTTATAATCTCGACATAGATGTTTCAGAGGGCTATCCACAAATAAAACTAGTACCAATAGTTTAGAGGCTCGCATACGATCTTCTAATGATCGTTTTATAGGAATTTTAATGCATGTCAGACAAAAAACACGCAAATAATAAAATTTATCATTTTTTTTTGCGCATATGAGTAGTTTGTGGAAAAAATAATAAAAAATAACTTTCGTAATAGTATTGAGGGTGTCTCCTAAGTTGTGTCCTTCGCCATCCCACCTCCCCCACAGTTTATTTTTGACACCCTCACCGGTTTTTCTTATAAAATAGAAAACGTCTGACTACCGTCTTAAACATATTTATATACTTGTTTTTAAAAATCTAAATGGCAGATGGGTGTGATATGTATAAAGAGGACGAAATAATAGAAAATGAAGATTTCAGTTCAGTTTTAGCCTTAAAAGTTCAGTCAAGGAAGAGTGTAACTAAGGCGTTAACAGACGTTGTGAAAGATTCTATAATTGGAACGAATCTAAATTCGGAAGTCTACTACAATCCAAATACCGGTGGCATGCATGTAGGCGGTGCCGACAAATACTTTGTCATAGATACGCTGTGCGAGATGTTCGGAGACGATATAGAAGTTAGTGAAGGCAAAATGAAATTTATGAGTGACGAGCATACCTTGGTAGTTAGGGTAAAGAAAACATCTACTATCATGGAAAAACTTCAAGAGGTCAAAATTTAGAAAGTATGACTGAATGCAAACTGCACTAGAACTTAAACTTTTAAAATCTTATATTGAAAAGGATAGAAGCGATTCCATCGAACCATAATTGTGGAGAGTTATTTGAGCATTACTAAATGAGTCGTCTTAACTTTGTATTTTTATATGGGTGTTTAGAAAGGAGAGCGTACTTCATCACAGAAATAAAAAAAAACTTTATATAGGAGTTATTTCTTAAAATAAAGTAAGTAGAAAGGAAATGTCGGATATATGTCTGACATATAAAAAGGATGAGTGAAAATATGACCATTTCACTGATTTCTACCCAAAAATTCCGGTTAACAGACTCTGAGGTAGATCATGAACTTAGAGAAATTGTCGCCCAAACTAGAGCGAATATTCTAGTAATTGGGTTAGGTGGTGCTGGTTGTAATACTATAAGCAGGTTAAAAGAAGTGGGCATATCTGGTGCCAAGACAATCGCGTTAAATACAGATGTTCAGTCTTTGTACCATGCCAAAGCCGATGTCAAAATACTAGCAGGTAAGAGTACTACCAAAGGAAGAGGTGCAGGCGGAGATCCTGAACTGGGATATCTAGCCGTCCAAGAAAACATTGATGATCTGAAAAGTGTGATTAGGGGGGCTGATTTAGTTTTCATAACCCTCGGTCTAGGAGGAGGTACAGGAACAGGATCAGCACCTTTGGTTGCAAAACTCTCAAAGCAAATGGGTTCAATAACCATAGGGGTTGTTACTTTACCTTTCAGGAATGAGGGAACTATAAGATCTCAAAAAGCGATGAACGGTCTAGATAAACTTCAAAAAGAGGTAGATAATGTAATAGTTATATCAAATGATAAATTATTGAATTTAGCCCCTAATCTAACCTTAAATAATGCCTTCAAACTTACAGATGAAGTTTTAACTTTGTTCTTAAAAGGTCTCACCGATATGATTTTAAAACCCGGATTGGTTAATTTAGACTTTGCAGACGTTAGAACCATACTTGAAAATGAAAAAATAGCGATTTTAGGCGTCGGCGAGTCCTATGGAAGAGATAGAGTACTTCATGCTGTAAAATCTGCCCTAGAAAATCCTTTATTAGATCTAGAATTGAAAGGAACAAAAAAGGCCCTTATTAATATAATAGCAGGTTCTGAAATAAAAATGGATGAAATAAAGGAAGGTATTTCTTTTGTTCATTCTATTGTTGGAAAAGGCGCACACATAATCTGGGGTTTACAGATAGATGAGGAGTTAAAAGACACGATAAGGGTAATGGTGATATTTACTGGGATGGATAGAAAACTTGAAATACATGGAAATAAATTGTCTGATGAACTCGGCCTAGTTGTGTACGGGTGATTTAATGAAGAGGAACGATAAAACAAAATTGGGTAGGATCAAATTTTTGGTTACAGGATCCTATAACTCGGGAAAGACAACTGTAATGGAAAGTTTGATCGGGAACATCGTAAAGGTAGAATACAATGGTACAACTGTGGCGTTAGACTATGGAAAACTAAGAGTTAACAGCCACGTGATACATTTATTCGGTACGCCGGGACAAGAAAGATTTAAGTTTATGCGTGACATACTTAGTAACGGAGCAGATGGTGGGGTATTGGTAGTAGATAGTTCTTTACCTATAAACAAGAATGAGTTGGAGATAATCGAAGAGTTCAGGCATACTAAAATTCCGTTCGTGATATTTGCAAACAAAAGGGATTTGCCAAATGCCCTGCCTCTTCAAGAATTTGACATAGGAGTGCCTGTGATACCGACAATCGCAAAAAGTGGTGAAAATCTGCTTGAAGGAATTGAAATCTTGCTAGAAATGAGATTCAGAGGAGGATTCCAAGATTAACCAGATCAAATTAACCCACGTGGAGACCAAAGTTTTAGAATTCGTTAAAAAAGGAGAGTTTAAGAATATAACTCAGTGTGCCCAGACCTTAAAGTACCCCGTGGTAACCATACTAGAAACCTTAAAGTCTCTGGAAAAGAAAGGCATGATAGAAAAGGTAGATATCAAGACAAGTAAAGGTTAGTTTTTTTATTGTTTTTATAAAATAATATTTGATAAGATTGTGGGTGTAGCAACCACGCCTTTTTAATGATATTTTTACTTACTTGTTAAAAATGAAAATACATTTATAATTTGGAGATGTGTAGAGAAACAGGAGGTTGACCTATGCTCTTTGTAATGATAGGCCAATGGGATCCAGAGAACGAACAAGAAGCTATCCAGCGAAAAATGCAATTTAAATATCCCGATGAAGTTAAGGTAATCGGAGAATACGTTTTAATCGGGCGATGCCAGGTTATCGCTATATGTGAAACCCCAAGTAAGGCAGCACTGGTGAGGGGCGTACTTCCATTTTCAGGCTTGATGAGTTTCAGATTCTATCCTGCAATGACGTCCGAGGAATTTCTGAAAATAGTNNTATTTTTACTTACTTGTTAAAAATGATAATACTTTTATAATTTGGAGATAGGCAGAGAGAGGAATTTCTGAAAATAGTTGGCGGGGTAACCGAATAGTCCTTAAACTAACATTCTTTCTTTATTATTTTTTGATTAATTTTTTTCGTTAAAAATTTCTATTCGCACCAAGAAACTAATCTCTTTAAGTAAATATTCCATTTATCGGCTTCCTCTGTTGCCAACTCGCCCAATGGATGTAGATGTCTGCCCAGAGCATGGGTCAACTCGTGCAGAACCCAAACTGAAAGCAGTTTAATCACCTCATCGGGCTCTCTTGCGGGAAGAAAGGAGTTAGGAGAAATCCTTATTACCCACTTTCCAGTCTGTGAATCCCCTAAAGCCCATATACCTCTGCATCTTAACCCACGTTTCATCCAAGAGGACATATCATCGACATCTCCAAATAAGAAGCCGTTATATACTCTTGCGCCCTTTAATAGTTTTCCTTTTATCTTTTTGAGGAAGAACAAGCCTTTTCGCCTCATTACTCTCTAAACATTAAAAATCCACTTAGATGTTTTAAAAGTTTTGGAATCTTACCAGAAGCTATCTTAATTCGGATATATTATTTTCTAACGATATTATAACTGGCAATACTTGCCGCATACAATTATTTATTAGTAAGTAATCTACTGTTGTTTTGGGGTTACCGATATGTTCGAGTTTACAGAAGAGGAGATCAAGAGGTACAGCAGGCAGATAATACTTAAAGAAGTAGGAGGGAAGGGTCAAAAGAAATTGAGGGATGCTAAGGTACTTATAATTGGAGCAGGAGGCTTAGGATCCCCCAGTTCAATATACCTTGCTGCGGCAGGGGTTGGAACAATAGGAATGGTAGACTTCGACGTGGTTGATATAAGCAACCTTCAAAGGCAGATACTCCATGGAACAAAAGACATCGGTAGGGATAAGATAGATTCCGCAAGGGATACATTGATAGAGATCAACCCAAACGTCACCGTAAACACATATAAAATATTATTGAGTCCAGATAACGTTCTTGATTTGTTAAAAGAGTACGATTTAGTTGTAGACGGTACAGACAACTTTCCTACAAGATACTTGGTCAATGATGCTTGCGTCATATTAAACAAACCCTTATTCTACGGAAGTGTATTTAGATTTGAGGGGCAAGTATCAGTATTCATACCTCACGAGACTGCATGTTACAGATGTGTATTTCCAGAGCGCCCTCCAGAAGGTTTTGTTCCGAGTTGCGCAGAAGGTGGCGTACTCGGGATTGTACCCGGGATAATCGGACTCATGCAAAGCAACGAGGTAATAAAGTATATCGTGGGGATCGGCGAGTTACTGAAAAACAGACTACTAATATTTGACGCGCTTCACGGAGACATAACGCAAATAAAACTTGAGAGAGATCCTAAATGTGTTGTATGTGGTGATTCTCCAACCATTAAAGACGTGGAGATGTTTGACTACGGACAGGTATGCATATAGGTGATAGTATGGAAGTAGATGAAGTTCTGGATCTCAGGGGAGAAGTTTGTCCGTACACCTTTGTGAAATCAAAATTGAAGGTAGAGACCATGGAACCGGGAAAGACTCTCAAAATAATATTAGACCACGAACCCGCTACTAAAAATGTTCCCAGAAGTTTAAAGGGAGAAGGTCATGAGATTATATCTCTCGATCAAGTTGACGAAGAACTTTGGCACCTATATGTTAAGGTCAGCGAGGTCTAAGCATGGATGTTTCCCGCCTAAAAAGATACGCTGATATTTCCAGAACTATAGAGGAGAGTTACGTAAATATACAACCAATACAAAGGGGTGGAGTACTTACCAAAGAGGCAAGGAGGATTCTAGTAGATTATGGCGATGGATACAGCATGTGTGACCATTGTCTGGTTGGAAGAATAGATTTGTTGGAGAACCCCCCTGTACAAGAATTTTTGAAAGATGTATCAGAATTCTTGGACATGGATGAGGCAAGATTGACAGCAGGATGTAGACATGCGAAGTGGGTAGTATTCAACTCTGTTTGTGAGAAAGGCGACACTGTCGTTATTGATTCTCTCGCGCATTATACGACCTATCTATCTGCTGAAGCCGCCGGAATAAATGTAGTTGAGGTCCCTCACTCAGGGTATCCTGAGTACAAGATAGACCTAGATGCTTACGCAGATAAAATTGAAGAAGTAAAAAAAGATACCGGTAAATACCCAGATCTTCTCGTACTCACCCATGTGGACTATATTTATGGAAACCTATGTGACGCAAGAAAGGTTGGGGATATTGCAGAAGAATATGATATTCCTTTTTTATTAAATGCTGCTTATACTGCTGGCGTAATGCCGGTTTCGGGTAAAAAATTGAAGGCGGACTTTATTGCTTGCAGCGGCCATAAGAGTTGGGCTGCCGCCGCACCCATGGGAATCCTTGCTACTAACTATGAATACGTGGACAAGGTATTCAAGAAGTCGGAAATAAAGGGTACCTGGAGCGGTCGTTCGTTCCCTCGTAAGGAAGTTAGTCTGTTTGGATGCTCTCCAGCCATGGGTGTTACGTCTGCTACACTAATGGCAAGCTTTCCTACCGTTGTAGAAAGAGTAAATCACTGGGATGATGAGGTAGAAAAGACGACATTTCTTATAAATGAACTTGAAAAGATTAAAGATGTACATCAACTCGGTGTAAAGCCCAAAGAACATCATTTAGTTCATTTAGAAGCACCTTCATTTCATAGTGTTGCGAAAAAACATTCCAGAAAGGGATGGTTTCTCTATGATGAAATGAAAGATAGGAGAATAACAGGCATACAATCAGGGTTAACCAAGCATTTCAAACTCTCTGTGTATGGCTTAAGTTGGCCTCAGGTAGAATACGTGGCAAATTCCTTCAAAGATCTCGCTCAGAAGCACGATATACCGGTGGAGTGATTATATGCCAGTAAAATGGAATGAGATAAAAAAAGAGTTTAGAGAGCATTTCAGAACCAAATATGATCCTGTCGGAGTTAAATTACTGAAAGATAGCCCTGGCAGTATTACTGAAATAAATGATCCCCTCCGTTACTGTCAGTTCGTAAAGAGATCTGCTTTGTTGGGAGAAAAATTTACCTTGGATAGCAAAAATTTCTCATGTCCAAACTGTTTATTTACTCTTGGATTTAGAGAGCCGACTTATGGCGATATAGAGCCAAGAATAAAACCTGCCAACACAAAAGCCATTATGATAGCGCCTTTAGGAGAGATCGAAGATCCTGACATAATCCTAACTATACTGGCCCCTATACAAGTTATGGAGATATCGAGAATAATTTACAAAGAAGAAAAAGAATCTATGGTAGCATGCTTTAAGGGTGAGAGGGCAGTATGTGGAGAGGCAACTGCCAAGCCCTATATGGAGAACGGAATTAATGTAACCATGCTATGTCAAGGAGCAAGATTATTTGGTCCCTATAGTGAAAAAGAGATGGTTATAGGTTTTAAAACAGAAAGATTCCTCGATATGCTTAGGAAGAAACAGGAAATAGAGGAGTTAGGCAGGGGACTCTGCGGATGTATCGTAGACGATGTTCCTACCGGAGCGATCGACAAACTCGAAGAAATAGGGTTTGAAAAAGGGACAGACTACTTCTTCGGCTATGTAGAAGATAAATTGATAAGAATATATCTTAATAAGGATAAGTATGGGGAATTTAACAACATAACCTTGCATTTACCCTTAAAACTCAATGGAGACATTAATCGCGCTTTAGATACTCTCTCATCAGAATACATGATTAACTATCAAGTTAGGGATAACTGGCTAGACCTATCTATAGTGCTTAATGCTAGAGACGAAAATATAAACATGCATACAGGACAGGGAATAGAAATTATAGGAGATTATGCCAATAAACTGATTGAAATCGGAAACAGGATCAAAAAGGTTGTATAATGATTCAGATAGAAGTTTTCACAACTCCTACTTGCCGTTACTGTCCTTATGCCCTGGATGTTGTTATGCGTGCCTCCAGAGAATTTGATAGTGTAATCGTTCAAGAGATAGATGTCTCTACAAAGGTAGGCAAAAAGCGTGCCGGAGATCTTAATGTATCAAACACACCGACCATAGCAATAAATGGAACCGTTTATTTTTCCGGCGTGCCCAGTAAAAAAGCGGTTGTCCAGGCTATCAGGAGTATATCTGTAGGATGATCTTTGTTAATTGTTTTTAACTCCTGCCGAAGAGATATACTATTATAAGTGTGAAAGACGTGGAAAACCAAGCAAACAAAACGATATGTTTGGGTTGATCGAATGCACGCTACAAAGCATACTACTGAGGTTTTTCCCTTTAAGATCGATGACCACGGGGTAAAGATCATAAGGTGATTCCTTCTTTTTACCCGCAGCATTAGTAATTGTTTATGTGACCCTATCTTCAGATTCTAATGTATACCGATGAGAATCTCCCTATATATGAGGAACTCTAAGCAGCGAATTACCTCACCTTCTTGGGCATAATAGGAACGAATTCTACACCCGGTCTCCTTGGCATTATATCCATCTTATATAATCTCATCAGTTCGTATATTTCTTTTGGAAAATCATCCATTATGCATGCTCCCAACAGCTTTTTAGCTTCTTTGGCTGTTATTGGATAATCGTGAGTATATTTTCCACTTACCAATACCTCAATTATCTTTTCTATCTCTTTATCGCTCATTTTATTCTCTACCAATTCTCTGACAAGATTGTTCATCTGATCAATTGCCTTTTTTGATTCCTCAGCCATTATCAGGGTCTTATCATCAATTTCGTTTATGTCTTTCTTCTCGGTGATCTTTAATACGGTAGTGGCAGGCCACATACCTGTCTGATCCCCTAACTGTGGATCTACAGGACCTAAAACAGCATGTTCATCCATGCAGATCTCATCCGCTGCTAAAGCTATTAATGTACCTCCGCTCATGGCATAGTGAGGTACAAATACAGTTGTTTTTCCCGGATGGTCCTTTAAGGCCAAGGCTATCTGTGTAGCTGCTAGAGCTATGCCTCCAGGAGTATGAACGATAAGATCGATTGAAGCATCCTTTGGAGCCTGGCGAATTGCCCTCAAGACCTCTTCACTATCGTCTATATCTATGTATCTAGTAAGGGGAATTCCTAAAAAGGCTATTGTTTCTTGTCTGTGAATGAGGGTTATTACCTGCGAACCCCTTTTTTTTGCAATCTCTTTTAGTTTATTCTGTCTTGCTATATTCCTCATTGTTCTTTGAAACTGGGGAACAAGGAATAACAGTATAAAAATAAAAATCCAGAAGTTGCCAAAAAACGCTCCTCCATTTGTCATACTTTCACCTCAATTCAGATTAAGAATAATTCAAGATAAATATTGCGATAATCAATTATGTTTTATTTTTTTAGCATCATTATTTAACTTGGTTATATATTTCTTATGAGAGAAAAGAGAAGGATTATATAGGAATCAGGGCTAAAAAATCTATGGAAAAAGCATTTGTTTTCTCTTTACAACTATTATTGTATGTTTATCTGCGTATAAGAGAATTCTCAACCTCTATAAAGGGGCCCTTGGATGAAAAAGGAAGCAAAGCAAGCACTTGAAGAACTTGAGAAAGAATTGTTGAAAGAAGACAAATACACTCCAAGATTCAATCGCAGTAATGATTTCTATAAATTTATTCGGAAATTCAGGAAAAAAATTGAAATAGCAATTTCAAAATTTAAAGATATCTACAGAAAAATAGATCCGTGTGCGCTTGAATCGGTTTTAAGAGGAATAGATGAAACCAAGATTGAAAATGCAATTAAAGAGTTAGTAGAATATAGCGAAGGTAAGGAAAGTATATTAAAATTAGGGAAGCTTCCGAAAAAATCTAAAGAACCATCAAAGGATGATAGGCCAATAATACAAAAATATAGGGCTTTATTAGAGCTAAATAGCGATTTATTGCAGAGAATTTTAGAAAAAAGAGATAGGTTGATTAAAAAAAACAAAGGGCTTGAAAGGATTTGCAAATTAATTCCTCAACGTCTCAGAGAACTTATCATCGTCAGAGACTTATATAGAGGAGTATACAGGGAACTTAATCTTACTGGGAATAATGATAAAACCTTTGGCAAAGAAGGTAAGCATTCTGAAGAAATAGTTCCAAAAATAGAATTTAAAGCAATATTAGGATTACTTAAAAAGAAAGGTTACTTAAAAACTACTGCAGATGGATATTTTTGGACAAAGAAAACAGTCGATGCTTTAGGAAGAAAATTTCTCGACGAAATCTTAGAGAACCTTGAAGGAGAAGTAACATCTAATCACGGGTACGAACTTTCTGATGAGCAGAGAGATTACGAACTTGGCGATTCTTATGATTCGATTGTTTTAGAATCAATGATCGATGCTGGAGCAAGAGATTCTACTTTCTCTTCTATTAAACATGATGATTTGAGAGTTTGGAAAACAAAAACAAAAAATCCTAGAAAATCCATAGTTATTGCTACAGATGTAAGTATCTCGATGAAGGGCAAAAAATTATGGGTTGCTAAAAAGGCAGCTTTAACCCTCTTAGAATTAGAAAAAAGAAGCGAAGAAAATAAAATTTTCTTAACAGCATTTTGTCATAAACCTTATAAACTAAATCCCGATGAATTGCTGAATCAAGAAGTGCTCCCTGGAACTAATATATCAGGAGCATTAAAATATTCAAAAGAGATTTTATCAGAGGCAGAAGGGAAAAAATATGTATTTTTAGTTTCAGATTGTCAACCACGTGGATATGACCCTATAAAAGGAGAAATACCCGAACAAATAACAAAGACGCTAGAAAAGCTCAAGGCAACCATGGATAGTTATGGTACGAGTAATTATAAGACCACACATACGTTCTATCAAGCTTCACCAGAAGGGCTGAGTAAAGATGATTATGATAGTTATAAAAACGCTGTGAAAGCAGCGATGGAGCTAAAAGAAGAAGGGATAAAACTTAACGTAGTGAATATTTACGAAGGTCCTGATGATGTTGAAATCGAGTTTGGGAAGTTATTGGCAAAGATCTGCGAAGGAAATTTTTTCCAAACTTCACCAGAAGATCTTGATAAAGTATTGGTAAAAGAATATTTAGAAACAAACTAAACCCGATTCACAAAAAAAGTATACAGTAAAAAAACTAATTAAAGAACTAGAAATCAACTTTGATTAAATTTCTTCAGATTTGTTTACCCGTTATTTAACTAATCGATCGCACTAATCTTGCAAGATTTTCCCCCATATTCGTTCAGGTAAAATATAAGGGGTTATAATGTCAAAATATTATATGGTATGCTAGGAAAAATCATCAGTAGATCGAAAGAGGAACCAAACAGAAAAGAAAATAAAATATACCTTCTTGTAGTTGATTCAGGAATAGGAATATCTATCTTTAAAAACCTTTATGAGACGCTTGAAAGCAATGAGTTGTTAGACGTTCTCCTTCTTCACAACGAAAAAGACATTGAAACTCTGAGTCTTTTTAGAGTATTTGAGGATACTATCTTGAAATTCCCAAACGTCATTGATTGTACAATAAGAGAGTGTAATGTACAAAATCCTGGACTCTACGCCAAATCTATTCGCTCGCACCTACTTTCGAGAGAAGTGGATGTAATTTTAATATCACAAAATAGAAAACCCACTCTTGAAAATATCAATTCCCTAACTATCCCTATCCTAACCTACTAAAGGAACTATAAGCGAAAATACTCAGTAAGCAACTTTTGTCCAGTGGACAAGTCTGATTTTCTTGATATTATGAGTTTGTAGAGATCTTCAATTCTTTTTATTCTCAAGTCTCTGAGACTCTCAAAACCCCAGTTCTCTGTTTTTAAACTGGAAACTATATTGCCTACTATTGCTGCTCGGAATTCATTTCCTGTAAGCATATAGCCTCCCAAATAAGAGCCGCAGAAGCAATCTCCAGCCCCCGTAGGGTCTTTTACGTTAGGATTGAACATAGAAGTCACAATATCATAATCTCCTTTTGAAATGAGAATGCATCCTAAGGTTCCTAAAGTTATTACAACACAGGTATCTGGATAATCCTCATAGAGTATTTTAGCCGCGTTATCCCCCACTCTTGTATCTGTAAGTTCAAGAGCCTCTCTTTCGTTGATTATGAATACATCCGATTTTTCGATAACATCTTTTAACTGTCTTTTGTATCTTTTAACGTAATATTCATGAGAGTTAACGGAGATTATGGAATTCGTTTTCTCTCTAATTGTCTCTATGAATCTAAGTTGTTTATTAGGATTGTTTGGAGTTATATGAAAGCCTCTTGCTTTTTTAAAATAGTAAAGAGGGATATCGGAAGGATTTAGCCAGAGACCGCATCCATAAACCGCGTCTTCATATATTGCACTTGCTATGAGATCGTACCTTATTTTAAAATGGGTTGATTTGCCAGATACCTGTTTTAAGCCCCTCGAGTCCAACCCAAGATCCTTTAACATTACTAAGTACTCTTTTGGATAGTCTCTTCCAATTCTAGAACAGATCCCTACCTTTATATCTTCGAATATATTTGCCGCAATAGCAGAATAAACCGCAGCCCCGCCCATTTGCTCTCTAGATTCGCCTTGGATTGTTATGTGGTCGTAAGATGCGTTTCCTATCGTGACTATCATCGGTATCACATACTAATAATTCATCGAAACAAATAATTTTTTTCATAACAAAAAGGATTTATCAACTACTTACATAAACAAGAGGTGCATCATGAGTAGGCCTAGTTTAGATGAGTACTTCATGAAGATTGCAGAGGTCGTAGCGCAGAGATCTACTTGCTTGAGACGTAATTTCGGTACTGTAATTGTAAAAGACAAGCATATTATATCTACAGGCAGGATATAATGGTGCCCCAAGAGGTATGCCTCACTGCTTAGACGTTGGATGCCTGAGAGACGAACTTGAAATAGAATCTGGCACTCGTCATGAAACTTGTAGGGGAGTACACGCCGAACAAAACGCTATTATCCAGTGTGCCTTCCACGGAAAGTCTAGCAAAGACGCTGCCTTATACGTAACAGGTTATCCCTGCAAGATTTGTGCAAAGATGATAATAAATGCAGGAATTAAGCGTGTTGTAGTCTCGGGCGAATACTCCGACTTAGAAGGAATAGATCTTTTAAAAGAAGCCGGGATAGAAGTTGTAAAGTTGGATGGAGATCTATAATAATATTTTTATATGGTATAAGATAATTTTTAC